>ERZ1027296.94-NODE-94-length-15255-cov-7.843882_pt1 | contig 15255 bp, 6 predicted proteins | sample MGYA00520864_ERZ1027296 | MGnify/ENA primary metagenome ERZ1027296 (study PRJEB33307, sample SAMD00078851) | marine metagenome | biome: aquatic biome; feature: sea water; material: coastral sea water | place: Japan | collected 2015-01 | depth 1 m m ... | reverse complement strand
GGTTAAGAAAGTCGTGTAGTGGTTGGCTTCCGAAATCATAAGGTTTTTGTAGAATTTCGACAATTCTGGATCCTCCATATTTTCAGAAAAAACCTTAAAACGCTCGCAGCTTCTCGCTTCTATAAGCGCCGCTACTAACAAACGTTGTACCAAAGCAACCGTTCTATCTTGGGTTTTTGGAAAGAATTTTTGAAGGCGAATCGCATAATCATTCTTTTGCTCTCTCCCTAAAACCATGCCCCTTTTTACCATTAACAAATGCACCATTTTAAAGTGCTGCATTTCTTCGATGGCAATATTGCTCATCTCTTTTACCAAGGCTGTTTCTTCCGAATAATTAATGATAATAGACACCGCATTAGATGCCGCCTTTTGTTCTAAAAAAGCGTGATCTGTTAATATTTGCGCTAAATCTGCTTGGGCAATCGCGGCCCAAGAAGTTTCCGTTTCAAATTGTAATCCTAACATTTTTCTATCATTTTACGCACACTCGCTCCAATACAGGCCCGTGCTTTTCGTTGCTTTCTTGCCAGCCAAAATTTAAGTAGAAGATTCCCAAGCGATCTAAAATGCTTTGTGGAAACCTTGCAACCTAGTGACTAAAAAAACAAAATTAATTCATCTGTAAAAAATGCACTAATTTTTACTACATTTTTTCCAAATGAATCCAAATGTTTGCCAACACCAAAAGCCTTGTAAAAAATCTATTAGGCTTCGGTATACCGGCATATTTCTAGGAAAAACACCCCCAGGGGGCAGCAAACCTATTGGTTGGGTGAGCGGCTTCCGCTACATTTGATTTTGTAAGTGCTACGCAAAAGCAACGCCATAAGGACTTTGGTGGTGTTGCAATTTTTTTTTTGAACCCCCCCTCTTGAAAGGAAGAATCTTTGCAGGAAACGAGAAAACTATCAAATTATTTTTTCGAATTGATAAACATTCTTAATTTTACATAAATTAAGCAATGAAGAATGATAGAATTAGCAGGGATTATTATTTTAGGGATATTAGCACAATGGGTTGCTTGGAAATTTAAAATTCCGGCCATCCTTCCGTTGATTCTAATTGGATTGCTTGTTGGACCCATTGCTGCAGAATTTATAAGTGATGATGGTAGCAAATGGATTGCACCAATTTGGAACGGTACCAAAGGGCTTTTTCCAGGAGATTCCCTTTATTATTTTGTTTCGCTGGCCATTAGTATCATTTTATTTGAAGGAGGACTTACCTTAAAAAGAGATGAAATTGAAAACGTAGGGCCCGTAATTACCAAGATCATTACCTTGGGCGCCGCAGTCACTTTTTTTGGTGCAGGAATCGTCACTCATTTTATCTTTGGGCTTACCTGGGAGCTTTCCTTTCTTTTTTCAGGATTAATCATTGTTACAGGTCCCACCGTAATAACGCCCATTTTAAGAAATATCCCCCTCAAAAAAGATGTTTCTACAGTACTCAAATGGGAAGGGATTTTAATAGATCCCATTGGCGCATTAGTTGCCGTATTGGTTTTTGAATTTATAAGTGTTGGAGGAGATGGCGGTTTTACCAAAACGGCTTTAATGGAGTTTGGTAAAATTCTATTATTCGGAACTTCTTTTGGTTTTACATTTGCCCATGCCTTAATGTATGCGGTAAACAAAAAACTGATTCCACATTATCTACTAAACGTAGTTTCTCTATCTGCCGTATTGTTGGTTTTTGTAGCCTCAGACATGTTTGCACATGAATCGGGACTTTTGGCCGTGGTAGTTATGGGAATGGTTTTAGGAAACGGGAAATTAAAAAACCTGAAAGAATTGCTTTATTTTAAAGAATCCTTGAGCATTTTATTAATCTCTATTCTTTTTATTTTATTGGCAGCAAACATCAATATCGAAGATTTATTACTGTTGTACAATTGGGAAACATTGATCTTGTTTTCCATCATTGTCTTTGTCATTCGACCAGCAGCCGTATTTTTAAGCACGCACAATTCCAATCTTAAGCTCAATGAAAAGTTATTTATCAGTTGGGTAGGTCCTCGCGGAATTGTGGCCGCAGGAATTGCGTCATTGTTTGGAAGTAAACTTATAAAACAAGGGGTAGCAGGTGCAGAATACATTACACCGTTGGTGTTTATGATTGTTTTAGGAACCGTACTTTTAAACGCCACTACCGCCAGACTCTTTGCAAAAATGGTGGGTGTTTTCTTAAAAAGGTCAAATGCAATTTTATTTGTGGGTGCTTCAAGCCCAGCGCGATTAATAGCCAAATTCTTAACCAAGAATGGAAAAAGAGTGGTTTTAATCGATTCCAATAAAAACTTCATTGAAGAGGCTAAAAAAGAAGGTTTGGAAGCCTTTACAGTAAATATTTATGACGATAACTTAACCGATAACATCGAGTTAAACGATGTAGGGTATCTAATTGCGATGACCGGGAGTGATGCGGTGAATGATTTTGCAATCGCTAGTTTCTCCAATGTTTTTGGGGAGCACGGTGCCTACAGGTTGGCCACCTCAAAAGAAATTAGAACAGTAGGTGCTGAAAATAAAGAACAGTTTTTCTCTTCAGAAGATGACTATTTGAACCTAAGTGAAGCTTTTAGAGACAATCCTAAAATTCACGAAGTCACCATTAATTCAGAAGAAGCATACAACACTATGCTGTCTAAACTTTCAAATGAATCGCGTTCAGTACTACTGTTTGTAAAGAAAAGCGATACTATTTATTTGATTCCTGAGTTTGAAAAATCGAAACAATCCAAAGAAAATTGTACGTTGATTTATTTGGGGAAAAACCTGTAGCAGTAATTCCCTTACAAATCCAACTCAAAGGTCTGACGTAATTTTGCCAATAGCGGATTTTTTTCTTTCAACTTATTGTATTTTTCCTCCGGAGTATAAGCAAACTTTTTCTCGATGGTTTCGTTTAAAATGGCCTCAATTTGAATTCCATAATGGTTCAGTTTCTCGCGTAAAAAATGAAGTAATTTGGGTTTGCCTTTTTGAAACTGATCTTGCATTAATTTGTTGGGAAGGCTAAAGCTAATTGTGAAATTTTCGTCCAATTTTGGAGTGTCTGTCGCAAGTATAGACGCCATACTACGTTCGCCTTTCTTGTTTAAAATAGCCACATATTCCTTCCATAGCTTTTGCAATTTGGCCTCATTAAAAGCCGTTTTTGGATGGTTGTCGAAATTTTCTTCAACCTCCGATTTTTGCACTATTTTTTTCTCGTGAACGCTTTTCAAAGAGAGCGAAGAAGTACGTCTTTGAATATTTTGTAAAACGGGCTTTGGTGCTTTTGGTTTTTCAACAACCTTTTGATCTGTTGCTGCCACAGGCTTTGGAGCCATAACCGGTGGTTGCATCTTTTTCTTTGCGGGCATCACTGCTTGAAAGAAAGTGGCTGGAATTATGTAGTTAGCTGCTTTTTTTTTTTCTCCATCAAAAGTGATAGAGGCAATCTGCATTAAAGTCAATTCTGTAAGCAATCGCTGATTCTTGCTGGTACGGTATTTTAAATCACAGTCATTGGCTTTGTCAATGGCTTGCATTAAAAAGGGAATGGAGGCTTTGACTGCTTGTTGTAAATATTTCTTTTTGGCATTGTCGCCAACTTCCAACAATGCAATTGTTGCTTTGTCTTTGGCAACCAATAAATCTCTAAAATGACTTGCCAATCCGTTGATAAAATGATGGCCTTCAAAGCCTTTTCCTAAAATGCTGTTGAATGCATTTAAAACATCGGGAATTTTATTGTCCAACAACAAATCTGTCATCGAAAAGTAGGTATCGTAATCCAAGACATTTAAGTTTTCGGTTACGGCTTCTCGAGTTAGGTTTTTTCCAGAAAAACTAATCACTCTATCAAAAATAGACAAGGCATCTCGCATAGCACCATCGGCCTTCTGGGCAATGATGTGCAAGGCATCATCTTCTGCAGTAATGCCTTCCTTTTCACAGATTACTTTTAGGTAATTTTTTGCATCTAAAACCCCAATTCTTTTGAAATCGAAAATTTGACATCGCGATAAAATGGTAGGGATTATTTTGTGTTTCTCAGTGGTGGCTAAAATGAAAATAGCATGTGCAGGAGGTTCCTCCAGTGTCTTTAAAAAAGCATTGAAAGCTGCTTGTGAAAGCATGTGTACCTCGTCAATAATATAGACTTTGAACTTTCCCGTTTGTGGGGGTATCCGAACCTGGTCTGTTAAACTTCGAATATCGTCTACAGAGTTGTTTGAAGCGGCATCCAATTCGAAAATATTGAAAGCGAAGTCTTCCGTTGTTGCCGTGTCTACGCCTTGTTCATTGATTTTCTTGGCCAAGATTCTTGCACAAGATGTTTTTCCAACACCTCTAGGACCTGTAAATAATAACGCCTGAGCCAAATGGTCATTTTTTATAGCGTTTTCTAACGTGTTGGTAATGGCTTGTTGCCCAACAACATCCTCAAAAATTTGAGGACGGTATTTACGCGCAGAAACTATAAAATGCTCCATGTATATTGATTATCTTTGTGAAACAAATGTAGGTATCTCCTTCTTTTTTTACAAGAATCATTTGTAACAAAATGCTAAAGTTGTAAACAATTACAAGAAAGAGATTCACAAATTTGTTTTATCCATAAGGATGTTAAAAACACCCAATGTAGTGTGTAGTATTTACAATAATTTTTAATTCAGTGATCATGAAATTTTTACAAACAAGTAGTATTGTCGCCTTATCAATCCTCTTGATGGCCTGTTATCGTCTTGCAGACACCAACGAGGCTACCGAGAAACCTTATCAACCCAATAAAACTACGGAAGTTGCTTATTTTGCAAGCGGTTGTTTTTGGTGTGTAGAAGCTGTTTTTGAGAGTGTAAGAGGAGTAGAGGAAGCCGTTTCAGGTTATGCAGGTGGATTTACAGACAACCCAACCTATACGTCTATTGGTACCGGAAAAACTGGCCATGCCGAAGCAGTAGCCGTGTATTACAATCCTGCAGAAGTGACGTTTGAAACGCTGGTTACCGTTTTCTTTGGTTCGCACAACCCTACGACGGTAAACGGTCAAAAACCAGACTATGGAACGCAATATCGCTCTATTGCTTTTTATAAAACCGATACAGAAAAAAAAATTATTGATCGTGCAATTGCAGCATTGCAAAAACAGTATACCAAGAAAATTGCCACAGAGGTTACCTTGTTTACCAAGTTTTACAAAGCAGAAGCATATCATCAAGACTTTGAAAGAAGGAATCCAAATCAGGCCTATGTAAAAGCCGTTTCCATCCCAAGGTTGAATCGTTTCAAAAGAAAATTTCCTGCGCTGTTAAAGAAAGAAAAACAGCTGATTGTTGAATAAAAAAAAGCGCTCCGTAAGAGCGCTTTTTTTAGTTATGCATTGTAAATAGCATCGTACAAAGCTTTGTATATTTTTAAGATCTCGGTACGTTTCATTTTCATGGTTGGGGTTAAATGCCCTCCGTCTATGGTCCATTCGTCATTTGTAAGTCTAAATACTTTGATTTGTTCCCAGTTTCCAAAGTTTTTATTACAACTGTCTACTTCTTCTTGTATCCGCGCTATAACTTCTTTGGAAGCAATAATTTCATCATGGGAAGTACCAATATTCAATTGCTTGCGCTGTATCCAATCTTTGATAAATTCGAAGTTTGGTTGTATGATTGCTGCAGGCATTTTTTGCCCCTCACCAATAACCATCACTTGTTCTATAAAACGAGATTGTTTTAAATCGCCCTCTAACAATGGTGGCACCACATATTTTCCACCGGAAGTTTTAAACATTTCTTTGGTTCTTCCGGTAATTCTTAAGAACCCATCGGCATCCAATTCTCCTTTATCTCCCGTATGAAAATACCCTTCTTTAATGACTTCAGCGGTTTTTTCTGGATCTTTGTAATACCCCATCATCACATTGGGCCCTTTCACCAAAATCTCTCCAGTATCTGCAATTTTTAAGCTTACATCATCGATAATTTTACCAACAGTTCCAATTCTAAAACCACCGTCATCCATGGAACTTACGGTAATTACAGGAGACGTTTCCGTTAACCCATAGCCTTCCATAATTGGCATTCCTGCCGCCGTAAAAACTCTGGTCAATCGATGCTGTAAAGCAGAAGCCCCAGAAACCATTAATTTCAACTCTCCTCCCAAAGCAGCTTGCCATTTGGAGAAGATTAATTTTTTGGCCAAAGCCAATTGTTTCTCATACCACCAACCGTTTGCTCCGTATGGCTCGTATTTTAAACCTAATTCTACCGCCCAAAAGAACAAACGTTTTTTAATGCCCGTTAAATCTGCCCCTTTTGCGATAATCTTGTCGTATATTTTTTCATACAAACGTGGAACTGCCGTCATTACATGTGGCTTAATTTCTTGCGCATTTTCACTCAGTTTTTCAATGGACTCCGCAAAATGAATATGCACACCACAATATTGATATAAATAGAGAATCATTCGTTCAAAAATATGACAGACAGGCAAAAAACTCAATGCCTTGTCTTCTCCATAACTTAAAGGAACTCTTTTTTCACTTGCCAATACATTGGTTACAATATTGTTGTGACTAAGCATTACACCTTTGGGTCTTCCTGTGGTTCCCGAAGTGTAAATTAAAGTTGCCAAATCTTCAGGCTTTACGTTGTTTTTTCGCGCTTCTAAAGTATCTTGATTTTCAGTATCTGCTCCTAAGGTGAGTACTTCTTTCCAGCTCTTTTCACCTGCGATAGCATCAAAGGTAAAAACGTCTTTTAATTTTGTATTGTTTTTTATTTTATTGATTTTATCCAAGACCATTTGATCGGAAACAAAAACATAGGTAGCTTCTGAATGATTTAATACATACTCATAGTCTTGCTCGGAAATGGTTGGGTAAATTGGCACACTTTGCGCGCCCACTTGCAAAATTCCAATATCACAGACGTTCCATTCGGTACGGTTGTTGGAAGAAATAATCGCGATTTTATCGTTGGCTTGCACCCCCAATTTTAACAAACCTCTACTAATTGTATTGGCTTGATTTATATATTCTTGAGTAGAGATTGACTCCCATTTTCCATCGTATCTTGTGGTAAAGGCTTTGGGTAAATTGTATTTTTCTAATTGGTGGTAAGGAAAATCAAATATTCGAGTAATTTTAGTTGACATACTTTTTTTAGTTTGGGTACGGCAAATTAGGTAATTTCTCTTGATTTTGCAAATGAATAGTAAAGTGTTAAAATATTACGAATTGTATATTTTTTGATGCAGATTTTTGTATTTTTCTTTAATTATTTTCCGTTTCATTTTTAGAGTAGGGGTTAGGTGCCCTGCAGCTACAGACCATTCATCGGGGGTAAGTTCAAACCGTTTAATTTGTTCCCACTTTCCAAATTTTTGGTTGTGAAAATCGATTTCCTTTTGTATTCGATTGATAAAACGTTCCTGGGTGAGGATGGTTGCTGGATCAAGTTGTTTGCGCAACGCCCAATCTTTGGCAAATTCAAAATTTACTTGAATCAAAGCAGCAGGCATTTTTTCAGATTCGCCTACAATCATTATTTGTTCGATAAAACGAGATTGTTTCAATTCGCTTTCCAATACCGCAGGTGCAATGTATTTCCCACCAGAAGTCTTAAACATTTCTTTTTTCCGGTCGGTAATTTTTAGAAACCCATCGGCATCAATTTCACCAATATCTCCCGTATGTAAGTACCCATCAACAATGGTCTTTTGGGTCATTTCTTCGTTTTTATAATAGCCCATCATTACAGAGGATCCCTTCATAAGTATTTCACCGTCCTCAGCAATTTTTACAGTAAGTCCGGCGAGTGGTTTTCCTACAGTTCCAATCTTTAATCCCTTATTTCTAAGGTCGTTTAATGTAATTGCAGGGGAGGATTCTGTCATTCCATATCCTTCAAATATAGGGATTCCTGCTGCTAAAAAAATACGAATCAAACGATCTTGCATTGGGGCACTTCCACTGAGCATAAATTCTAAATTCCCGCCCAATGCCGCTTGCCATTTTGAGAAAATAAGTTTTCGGGCTAGCTGTAATTTAAAAGCATAAAAAGCCCCATTTTCTCCATAAGGTTTGTATTTTTCTCCCAGTGCGATTGCCCAAAAGAACAATGCTTTTTTAATGCCTGTTAGCTGACTTCCTTTGTCAACAATTTTATCAAATATTTTTTCTAACAATCGGGGAACAACCGCCAAGAAATGAGGTTGTACCTCCCGAATATTATCACCCAATAGTTCGATGCTTTCTGCAAAGTAAATTTGATATCCCAAATACTGATAATAGTAGGAGGCAGCACGTTCAAAAATATGACAGATGGGCAAATAGCTTAAAATTCGTTTGTGATCCCCAGCGACATCCAATGCCCGAGCTGTTTTAAAAACATTTCCAACGATATTTTGATGTGAAAGCATTACCCCTTTTGGAGTCCCCGTAGTTCCAGATGTATAAATAATGGTTGCCAAATCTTCGGGGAGCACGTTCTCTTTTCGTTGTAAAATCGTTTCCGATCGGTCTGTTTCAGTTCCCATTTCTAAAAATGCATGCCAACTAGCATCCGCTTCAAATTCATTTAAGGAGAACACCTTTTTAATAGAGGTGCTGCTTTGTACTTTCTTAACTTTCTCATACAATTCTTGGTTTGAAACAAAGCAGTATTGAGCATCTGAATGATTCAAAACATAGGCATAATCTTTTTCAGACAAGGTCGCATACAACGGAACGTTTTGTGCGCCAATTTGAAGTAAACCTGTGTCTAAAATATGCCAATTAGGATGGTTGTTGGTTGTGATAACTGCAATCTTATCGTTTTTTTTAATGCCCAGTGCCAACAGGGATGCACTCACTTTGTTGGCTTTATTGATATATTCTTGTGTGCTTATTTTTATCCATTGATTGTTTTCTTTGTAACGAAAACAGGCTTTCTGTGGATAGTTTGCAAGTTGGTAGTCGGCAAAGTCAAAAAGGCGTGTAGGTTTCATGGGGTAGTATTTATAGCAAGATAAGAAAAATATTTTTAGACCGCATGATGTTGAAGTGTTCAGATCGGCGAGGCTTTCATTGGTATCCCTCAAGGAATCCCTTCTTTTAAAACCCACATTTGTTCACAGCTTTTATAGGGCACAAAAAAAACAAACTTTCATGAAAAGTTTGTTTTTTAAAAATGGAGTTATTTGTTTTTATTTGTTAGCATTGATCCAATCTTTGGCATTTACAAAAGCGGCCAACCAAGGAGATACCTCGTCTTTTCTCCCCATTGGGTAGTTTGCCCAATTCCATTGAAAAGTAGAGCGTTCTATATGAGGCATGGTTACCAAATGACGACCAGAGGCATCACACATCATGGCAGTGTTAAAGTCCGAACCATTTGGGTTGTTTGGATATCCTTCATAACCATATTTTGCAACAATGTGATAGTGTTCTTCTGGTTCTGGTAAGCGAAACTTTCCTTCTCCGTGAGAAATCCAAACCCCCAATTCCGTTCCTGCTAATGAAGATAACATGACTGAATTGTTTTTCTGAATTTTTACAGATGTAAAAGAAGATTCGTGCTTCTTAGAATCGTTGTGTACCAATTTTCCGTGAACTTTATGTTCTGGATTGATTAAGTCCAATTCCATCCACAATTGCGCACCGTTACATATACCAACCGATAAAGTGTCTTCTCTTTTAAAGAAATTCTTCAATGCTTTTTTTGCTTTTGCATTGTATAAGAAAGCACCAGCCCATCCTTTTGCAGAGCCTAAAACATCAGAATTGGAAAATCCACCTACAGCCCCTATAAATTGAATGTCTTCTAGTGTTTCACGTCCTGAAATTAAATCGGTCATGTGCACGTCTTTCACATCAAATCCAGCGAGATACATCGCATTTGCCATCTCTCTTTCGGAGTTACTTCCTTTTTCTCTGAGGATGGCTGCTTTTGGACGTTTTGCTTTTGCTGTTGTTTTGGGCAATTTGCCTGTAAAATTCTTTGGGAAGGTATACTGTAAAGGTTGTTTTTTATAATTTTCAAAACGTGCTTTGGCCAATCCGTTAGCGGTTTGTTTTTGATCCAAAAGAAAGGAGGTTTGATACCAAGTATCTCGTGTTTCTGAAACATCAAAAGAGAAGTTGTCTTCTCCATTTTTGAGGGTTACTTTTCCACGATTGTTGGCGGTTCCAAGTGTAAATACTTCAATACCTTTTTCTTTTAAAACCCCTTCTATAGCTGGGTCAGCTTGAAAAACAATCCCGGCATTTTCAGCAAACAACACTTTGATAGAATCTTCCTCGTTCAGTGCTGTAAGGTCCAAATCTGCTCCTAAGTTAAGGTCTGCAAAACACATTTCTAACAAAGTGGTAATCAATCCTCCTGAAGCCACATCGTGTCCGGCAACAATGTGACCAGCTTTGATGAGTTCTTGCATCGAATTAAAAACCGTTTTTACATATCCCGCATTTTTTACATCAGGCACTTCGTTTCCAATCGTATTTAATACTTGGTTGAATGAGCTTCCACCCAATTTAAAGGCATCCTGAGAGATATTGATGTAGTATATATTTCCAGCATCAACCTGTAAAAGTGGTTCTACCACTTGTGAAATTTCGTTGCAATTTCCTGCAGCAGAGATAATAACAGTTCCTGGAGAGATGACTTCACTGTCTGGATACTTTTGTTTCATGGATAGGGAATCCTTTCCTGTTGGAACATTGATTCCTAAGTCGATTGAAAATTCGGAAATGGCTTTTACGGCCTTATACAAACGCGCATCTTCACCTTCATTCTTACAAGGCCACATCCAATTTGCAGATAAAGAAACACTTTTTAAGTTGTCTTTTAAGGGCGCCCAAATTATATTGGTCAATGCTTCCGTAATGGAATTTCTACTTCCTGCTCCTGGATGAATTAATCCTGAAATAGGGGCGTGCCCAATTGAAGTTGCAACCCCTTCTTTTCCATTATAGTCAAGTGCCATTACACCGACGTTGTTTAATGGAATTTGTAAAGGACCTACACATTGTTGTTTGGCAACTTTTCCACCCACACAGCGATCGACTTTGTTGGTCAACCAATCTTTACATGCTACAGCTTCTAATTGCAAAACTTGATTCAAATAGGTATTTATATTTTTCTTTTTATACCTTGGGTTCTTGTATTTACGTACAATTGTATTGTCGGTAAGTATGGTTTTTGGGGAGCTGCCAAACATGTCCTCTAAAGCCAAATCCATTGGCTTGTCTCCTTTGGATTTTGATTCAAAAGTAAAACGGTCATTTCCGGTTACTTCACCAACTGTGTACATTGGCGAACGCTCACGTTCTGCAATTCTTTGTAAGGTCTCGATATGTTTTTCAGCAATGACCAATCCCATTCTTTCTTGAGATTCATTTCCAATAATTTCTTTTGCTGATAAGGTAGGGTCTCCAACAGGCAATTGGTCCAAGTCAATTTTTCCTCCAGTATCTTCCACCAGTTCAGACAAACAGTTTAAATGTCCCCCTGCACCATGATCATGGATTGATACGATAAAGTTTTCATCACTTTCTACCATACCACGCACTGCATTGGCAGCACGTTTTTGCATTTCTGGATTGGAACGTTGTACTGCATTTAGTTCAATTCCTGAAGCAAATTCTCCAGTATCTGCAGAGGAAACTGCCGCTCCACCCATACCAATTCGGTAATTTTCACCACCGAGGATTACAATTTTATCGCCGTCTTTTGGCGTGTCTTTTATCGCTTGATCTGCTTTTCCATACCCAATACCACCGGCTTGCATGATTACTTTATCATAGCCTAGTTTTCTTGGCTTGGCATCACTAGAAGCGGCATTTTCTTCGTGTTCAAATGTCAATACAGAACCTGTAATTAAGGGTTGCCCAAATTTGTTTCCAAAGTCAGAGGCACCATTGGAAGCTTTGATCAAAATATCCATTGGAGTTTGGTACAACCAATCTCTTGCTTTAAATTTATGTTCCCAATACCTGTCTTCGTTTAAACGAGAGTAGGAAGTCATATACACTGCCGTTCCTGCCAAGGGTAAAGAACCTTTTCCTCCTGCCAAACGATCTCTTATTTCTCCTCCCGAACCGGTAGCAGCTCCATTGAATGGCTCTACAGTAGTAGGAAAATTATGTGTTTCTGCTTTGAGCGCAATTACCGAGTCAAAATCTTGGGTTTCATAAAAATCAGGTTTGTCCGCAGTTTTGGGCGCAAACTGTGCGACTCTGGGGCCTTTTACAAAAGCTACATTGTCTTTATATGCTGAAACGATATCGTTTGGAAATTGTTTTGACGTTTCTTTAATCATTTTGAATAGGGAAGTAGGTTGTTCTTCTCCATCAATAATAAAGGTGCCATTAAATATTTTGTGTCTACAGTGTTCTGAGTTTACTTGGCTGAAACCAAAAACTTCAGAGTCGGTTAATTTTCTACCTATTTTGGTAGCAACACCTTCCAAATAGTTCACCTCTTCATCACTCAAAGAGAGGCCTTCTTGTAAGTTGTAAGCAGCAATATCTTCGATGTTTAAAATGGCTTCTGGTTGGATTTCAATCGCAAATGATTTTTGATGTAAGCCCTTGTATTTTTCTGAAATCATTGGATCAAAATCAGAAAAACCTTCCGAAACAGCTGTGAATTTTTCGATCCTAAGAATGTCAGAAATTCCCATATTTTGGGTAATTTCTACTGCATTTGTACTCCATGGAGTAATCATTGCAGCCCTGGGTCCAATAAAAAAAGCGTCAATTGAAGACCCTGCTACTTTGGGTTGATCTCCAAACAACCAAGTTAGTTTTGAGATGCTTGTTTTGGTTAATTCTTTTGTTGTTTGAACAGCAAAGAGTGTACTGTCTGTGTTTCCGAAAAAGTGAATCATTCTATTTTTTTTGGTGTGTTGTTCTATCTCGCAAATTTACTTTTTTTAGTTCAGAAGCGCTCAATTTATTTGAGAGAATATTTAGAGTTATTCACGGAGTTATAAACCAAAAAGAGGCATTCTATTGGAATGCCTCTTTTGGATATTTTGTATGAAAATTGCGTTTTATCTTCGAATCAATTTCTTCGTGATTGATTTGTTTTCGGATGTAATTTTTAACAAATAAATACCATTCGAAAGCGAAGAGATATCCATGTTTTTCTTTGCCATTGTCACCGTTTCATTTTTGATTAATTTTCCTAAAATGCTATAGATCGCAACTTGTACTTCCTTGGTTGTGTTGAAATACAAAGTATTTCCTTTGATAGGATTTGGATATACTTGAAAGTTTTTAAGGTTGTTTTCAGTGACACCAAGAGTAGAACTGTGTGAGCCAATACCATCAAAAGTGTTTGCGGCAAAGGAATCCCATTCATTTACATCATAAGTTGTGTTTGGTGATAAAATGGATGCTTTTCTGCGGAGGGTAATATTCTGTCCAAAATTACCACTATCGCCAAAGGTTCCTACGATATCAATAAGTACTCCATCTTTAAATAATCCAACAGGATCATTCCCGTTAAAGTTTATGGGAGCTCCCCAGATGCCAGAAACACTCTGATGTACTAAATCTGCATTGTCAATTAATTCTTGGGCATCTGCATCGCCATGAATAACCACAAAAACATCACCAGAAACAATATTCTGTACGGATCCTGTACTCAAGTCCAGTTCATTGACCCAGTCGCCACTACCGTTGGATTGCTTTTTGATTGAATATCCTGTTAAACTTACTGCAGCACTTGTTAAATTTACAATTTCGATTGCTTTATTATTTCCACCGTTTGGTTCTACATATTCCGAGATAAAAAGCTCTTCAACGCCATTAGAGCCTCCGTCTGTAGTGGTTACAGCAATTGCAGGGCTTTGCGCAGATTCGTTATTGGCGGCATCTTTTGCAGAGATCGATATTTGATAGGTTGTAGAAACCGTTAACCCAGTGATGGTATAGTTTAACTCCGAAGTAGCTGCTTCAAAGGCACCGTCTACAAAAACACGGTATTCAGTTACAGCAGTATCATCGGTAGCTGCCTCCCAGTTTGCTTTGAATGCGGTACCTGAAATATTTGTAGCTGTGATGTTTGTAGGCACTGAAGGTGCTGTTGTGTCTGAAGTTGTTGAAGCGTTTACAACCGCACTTTTATCCGATTTATTATTAATCAAATCTCTTGCTTCAACTTGTATTGCATAAGTAGTGCTCGGACTTAATCCTGTAATCTGGTAATTTACTGCTGCAGTTTGACCGGTCAATACATCATCTACGTATATATTATATCCTGTCACTTCAACATTATCGGTGGACGCTGTCCAGTTAATATCAATGGTCGTAGTGGTTTCATTGCTAGCTACTACATCGGTTGGTTGTGTAGGTGCTTCTGTATCGCTACTGGTATAGATTCCCCAGGTATCTTCTGCAGAATCTCCTCCCCAAATTCGGGTTGCTAAATAAGGATTGTCAATGAGTGGGTTCCTGTTCCCTTGTGCAGAGGAATTGTCTGTAGTATTTTCATGATAGGTATTTCTATTTCGCTCAAAATCAGATACGGGATCTTCTACATTCCATTTTAAAAACAAATCAATCATGTCGTCCTCTGTTAAACTACTATCTCCAATACCCACATTGGTAGGAAGGCAAATATCTTCATATCGGATGTACATATACATCATCATTCTTGCTACATCCCCTTTCCACTCATCACCAGGGTACCAACCTCCGTTAGAATCTCCAGCATTTCCAGCGCCATCTGCAAAGCGTTTGTTTCCTCTTGCACTATTTGTTGGTTTGTCTACGGGTCTAAGCGCGTGTGCATCTTGACCAGGGATGGTTGTTGTAGTAATTGCAGGAGTTCCAAGTGATTGCGGGTATACATGTTCTCGATTCCAAACAAAATTTCCATTACTACCATTATCTTGCAGTGTATTATCTCTTGTTCTATCATTGGTACTGTCACTATCAGATCCATCTTCCCAGCCATAAATAAGGATTACTTCGTCAGGGTTTTCTGGATTTGCATCTGTAATTTTCGAAGCGATCCAGACATCGGGCGTGTATTGTAAAAAATTTGTGTGTGTATTAACAATTTTTTCTTTTAGAGCATTTTTTAAAGTCAAACCCGTCAAGGTTAAATCCACATCGTTGTAATAAGATTCTTGTGAGAAGCTACTAAAGGTAGCACTAAGAATGGCAATAAATAAAAAGATATTTTTCATTTCTAAGATATTTTGTACGAATTTATAAAATTTAAATAATTTAAATTGAGGTATTTTTTTATAATGATTGAAATAATCTATCCATGTT
>ERZ1027296.85-NODE-85-length-15827-cov-10.913010_pt1 | contig 15827 bp, 22 predicted proteins | sample MGYA00520864_ERZ1027296 | MGnify/ENA primary metagenome ERZ1027296 (study PRJEB33307, sample SAMD00078851) | marine metagenome | biome: aquatic biome; feature: sea water; material: coastral sea water | place: Japan | collected 2015-01 | depth 1 m m ... | reverse complement strand
TGGTAGTCAGAATACTTATCCATCAACAAGGCTTTCGCCTGTGAACAGTAGGAACAGTTAGGTGATCCTATGATTACATAAGGGTGCATGAGGTTATCCTTTTGGGGTTTTCTAGTAACGGTGATTAATCCCGCAGAAACCCAATGAAATAAGGATAATTAATTATTCACCGTATCTAGAATAGATCCCCCAAAGATACACCTATAGGGTACTATAGTATAACCTCGTGTTTAACCTCAGGGTAAGCTAAGGATGTACACCACCATGTACCTCCCCCATTAGGTATCTTTAGGATTACCTCGTGATTAACCTCAGGGTAACCTTTAGGACTTAAAATGACAAAAATATCTGTTAGGTCTTATATATACGCGGCCCCTGTCGGCCCCCCTCATGGGGGTGCGTGGGCGTGATAATATAACATAACGATAGGGGTGGTCTGGGGGTGTCTGGGTCGCAGCGTTGTGACACGATAGGCATTGCCTCGCCTTATTTATATAGGGTCGTGGTCCAACTCACAGTTTGACAATGATTGATTGCGGTTGATCATGGGTTGCAATGGGTCCGCTTCGGTCCTACTTATGGCCGCTTCGGTCCTATCTCTTGTCTTTGTTTCTTCCGGCGTCACCTTATTTTTTTTTCGATAGGTCACCACGCGGCAACCACGCGCACAGTCATTTTTACAGTCACAGGTATGCACAGGCTGCATGGGTATCTTGCGTTAAACGCATGGCTATTCATTGCCTATTTTTTTTCGATTTATCACATTTAATTTCACACCAACTGTTTACTTCGCGGATGATATACATTAATGGTTGTGTAGAAGTTAAAACAAAGGAGAAGTCACTATGCTAACATTTATCAAATTCATAATATTAACTTTGGCAATCATCACAGTTGCGGGTTCATTCTTAATTGGTGCGCAAGGTGATCCCGTACTAGGCGCAGCGACTGGCATTACTGCTGTTATTGTAACGCTTTGCGGGCTTATGATTGCGGATCATAACTCATGATTAAATATTCAACCTGCACAGTCCGCGAGACACAAACAAGACATCACGCGTTGTTTGTCTTTGTACCATTCAAGCGTCGCGCGTTGTTCACAGTCACATGGTCCCGCAATGATGCGACCATTCAATCACTCTAATACTTACGATATAGGAATAGTCCAATGACATATACAATTAACGGCTTCACTTCTAAAGCGTCCGCAATCCGTCACCTTCGCGCCCATGGTCACGCTATCTGCACGATACTCGCGCAACCCGAAAGCAACCCCAAGGTCGCAAAGAATGGCAAGGTTGTCGATGTAATGACCGCGCCCATGCATCTTGCACCTTTTAACCTTAGCGGCTTTCAAGTGTGTCCTAAGGCGTCCGATGGTTGCGCGGCGGCTTGCTTACATACGGCGGGCAATCCCGCATATATGGACCAGAAAGAGAAAAGCCGTATCACAAAAACGCAAGCCTATTTCAAACAACGCGCCGCTTTCATGGCCGTGCTAGTTTTTGAGATGTTAGCACATCGCCGCAAATGGACCGCGAAAGGTTATGACGTAGCCTATCGGTTAAATGCCACAAGCGACCTGCCATGGGAAAACCGCAAGGTTGATATTAACGGCGTTACAGTCACGCTTATGGAATTCTTTGGCGATTGCTCTTTCTATGATTATACCGCCGTTACTAAACGCGCGATTAATTGGGCGCGTGGCGATATGCCTAGCAATTACCATATTACCTTTTCACGCAAAGAGGATAATGACGTTGATTGCATCAAGGTATTATCAGCAGGTGGCAACGTGGCGGTTTGCGCGGAACAAGCGCTCTATAAGGCGTCACTGGTACGCGGCAAGGTTGCAGCAATGGCTGGCGAATGGACCGTGACGGACGGAGATGCGCATGATTATCGCCCAGCGGACCCGAAGGGGGTTGTGGTTATGCTCAAAGCAAAAGGCGATGCAAAACATGATACCAGCGGCTTCACTCTTCGCGCTTAACTCTTACGATATAGGATTATAACCATGAAAAACAGTCACAACCTCCGCGATATCCTAGGCGATATCCTAGGCGCTCTTTGTCTCTTTGGGACCATGTACGGCTTATTAATAATAGGCGCGGCGTTCTCTTAAATTGTATCGGTGTAGAGCGTTGCGGCGCTCTTATCCCATGCAATTCCGCATGATAACGAAAGGAAAGTTATGACCCATGATATAAACGGCGAACCATACGTTGTCCAAATGGACAACTACATTGCCCAGCAAAAACGCGACCTATCACATCTAGAATTTGATGACCCCGAATTCGACCTTGTGAATGAAAGGTTGATCGAAGCCTATGCGGCACTCGCGGCGGGTGAGGCGTATCATGTACGATTTTAGTACAGTCATAATGCGTGACCCTTCCCTCGCCGCAATAATTGCGCTAGTGGTATGGTGGGTCATTGAAGAAATTAAATAGAAAGAGAATGACACTATGAATAAAATACTTAAAACACGAGGCGGCAGTTGGTGGCACATTTCAAGCTGGGGCTGGGCTGCACGAGGCCCAACCCTTGGGGCGAACATATTTTCACAAGAGGGGGAAGGTTTTATCACTGACGTAGACCGCTCGACCCTTTCGGCGTCCCAACTGTTATTCATTAAGTTGATGCGGTATGTCGAAAGGGTAGAAGACCAAAGAACAATAGAGGCATTTAATTTGCCCTTGAAATATACAGGCCAGAACCTTCCGATCTCGGAAGTAATCACAACAGAAACTGAATGGAGCGAAACCCTAGATGCCCTTTTAGATGCAATTGAACAGGAAACAGGTAAACCCTTTGCTGACACCTACGTCACAAGCCTATTTTCTTATAATTTTGTTGAAGACGATGGCATATATGGTTACACGCCCCTTGAAAATCATGAGGATCACAATGGCCCGTAAGTTTAAAAACATTAACAAGTTGATTGCAGCATTGGAGGAATTCCAAAAGCTAGACCCTAAGATGTCTCTGCCCTCCATGCTTGCCCTGCTTTACTACGCAGATATTGAGAACAATAGCGGCAACCGCTCTATTGTTGAAGAACGTCTTGGCATGAGTGGCGCAACGGCGTCCCGTGCTACCCTTTTCTGGTGCGAGTGGAAGTCACCGCGTGAGAAAGGTTTGAACATGGTCACAATGGCACAAGACCCAATGAACAGACGCGCGAACATCGTGCAGTATAACCGCAAAGGTTTGGAGTTCATGGATCGCATCGAGGAGGCTTTAGAATGAGCGTTGCACAGCGAGGGAGTAAGTTCCAAGCGCGGGTGAAAGAACCCAACGGGGGGAAATACCACCGCGTAACCTTTGACACCCTAGAGGCCGCTGAGTTCTGGGAAGGGAAGGCTAGGGCAGCAATCAAAGCTGGCCTTCCTGTGCCTGATGGTTGCGATATGGGAACTGTTACCCTTCGCTCTCTGGCTGACAGATACCACGCTTACCTATGGCCCAACCAGCGGCGCAAGATGATCGAGACCGACATCCGCCACGCGGAGCGTTTGCTTCCTTCCGACCCTCTAAAACTTACGACAAGGGACGTTATACGTTTCGTTGAGAAGCGTAAGATGGAAGGGGTAGGGGACACCACGATCAGGATCAACCTGACCCGTGTGAAGACCTTGCTCAAACACAGTCATAAGATGGGCGACATACATCTAAGCAGCAACATCGAGTGGCCCTCGTTTCGCGCGGGAAGCAGCCGCATCCGTTATCTCACAGATGACGAAGAGGTGGCCCTTCTTGATGAACTGAATATCCTAGACTATCGGATGCTGGCAGAATTCATGATCGACACAGGGGTGAGACCCTCAGAAGTCTCCACGACCCAAGCGGTTGTCGCCAAGCCCTTCGAGTGGGCTGACGTATCCAAGAGCAAGGACGGGCGCACCTTGATCACCCTTTGGAAGACCAAGACCAACACACCGCGCACCTTACCGCTGACACCACGCGCCCTTGAGGCTCTTGAGTGGTCACGAGAGGAAGGACACCAGCGCCCTTTCGATGGTATCTCATACCCAGCCTTCAAAGATGCCATTGTAGCCGCAGCCCAGCGCAGAGGCCTCAAGGATATCGTTGTATATACATTCCGACACACCTGTGCCTCTAGGCTCGTCCAGAGGGGTGCTGATATCATGCGGGTGAAGCAATGGATGGGCCATTCTAACATCGAGACCACGCTGGGATATGCCAAGCTGGCCCCTGAGGACATTTATAGCTTGTCTGATTTGCTGTGACATGAGCGTGACACGGTGACATGACACCAAGACAAAAAAAAGGGTAAGCCTTTGATTTAACAAGAGGCTCACCCATGTAACATACGTCACAAGTCAACAGGGAGTTGGAATAATATAAGTTAAGTAGGACAAACAGTTACCTCAGAGAGGTATCGTACAGTCATATTCTGCTTACGAATCAATACTTACGACAACGTAATATATACCCAAACGCTGTGTCACATACGCGGCGAGTTAATCACCCTTTCTAGACAACCCAAAAATGGAGATAATCTATGTACAACAGAGAACTTATAGATATCCAACGTAACCTCGAAGAAGAGATGCGTGGTGCTGCAATAACCCGATTCCATGATCGGCACGATAAAGCGATGGAGAAGAAATTCTTCGGGGAGAGCGCGGCAGGTCAAACGATCCTGCGGCAGATAGTCCAGCCATTCAGTAACGCTATCACAGAGTGGACAAACGAGGCGCTGTCGGGCGCAGGAGGGCGGCGATCCATAGCAGCCCTTATGGTACGAGAGTTTGATGACACGGACGCCATTGCGTACATCTTTGCGAAGTCTGTGATCAACGCCGTGCCTATGTTGCAGAACAAGGCTGGCACAGCGAGTCGGACGGGGGTTGTCTTAACCTCGACCAATGCTGTACACGATGAACTGCGGCTCCGCTGGTTCAACAAGAACTACAAACTGATCTTCCGTAAGATCATGAAAGACTGCGACACTCGCAACCTACCAAGGCAGCGCCGAAAGGATGTCTACAAGAAAGAGTTCACACGCAGACAGATCGAATGGGTGGCCGACAACTGGCACACCAAGAACCGCGTACACCTTGGTATGAGGCTCCTTGAGATATTCAAAGAGGTCACAGGCATGGTCAACCTAGGTGAGATCAGGATGTCCAACGGCAAACGCCGCGCGATTGTCGAGGCAACACCACAGATGATGGATATGTTGAAGGAACGTCTGGAGCGTTGTGAGCATATGTTCCCGATCTTCTATCCAATGGTGGTCAAACCTAACCCGTGGACAAACGAAAGCCTCATTGGGTCTGCGTACCTGACCAACAACGTGCAGCCATATAAGCTGATCAAACGGGCGAAGATGAATTACCTGAGGGAGATGGAGAACACCGACCTCACAGTCACACTGAACGCTGTCAACGCTCTCCAAGAAACACCTTGGCGGGTCAATGAAGAGATGCTTGAGGCGCTACGCTGGGTGTACGACAACAGCCTTCAGGTGGACAAACTACCACCAGCCAACGATCTACCCTTACCGCCCAAACCTCATGACATGACGGACGATAAGGCTCGCAAACAAAATGCAGCGGCTTGTGCTCATGTTCACAACCAGAACCGTAAGTTTGTGTCGAAGCGGTTAGCGTTGCTTCAGGTCATGCAGTTGGCTGACAAGTTCAAAGGCTTCGATGAACTGTACTTTCCACACGATCTTTGCTCACGGGGCAGGGCGTATCCAAAGCCACACTACCTGAACCCACAAGGTCCTGCATATGTCCGTAGCTTGATCGAGTTTGCTGATGGTAAACCTATCGAGACCACAGAACAGGTCGAGTATATTGCTATCGTAGGAGCAAACGCATGGGGCCACGACAAACTGCCAATGCAGGAACGTATCCAGTGGGCATGGGACCACGAGGATATGTTTGTCGAGATCGCCCACGATTGGAAGAATGATCGGCGGTGGATGGACGCAGATAGCCCATTCGAGTTCCTGAGGTTCTGCATGGAGTGGCGTGAACTTAACGATCACGGTGTTGGGTATGTCTCACACTTACCAATCAACTTCGATGCTACCTGTTCAGGTCTACAGCACTTTAGTGCTCTCCTGCGTGACAAAGAAGGTGGCTTCAACGTCAACCTGACTGGTCACAGTGAGCGTCAAGATATCTATGGGGCTGTCGCGGCAAAAGCCAAAGCGGCTGTCGAGGCTGACCTAAGCAATCCAGAGAAAGCAGTGTTGGCCAAAGCTGCGATAGATCTCAAGATCGACCGTAAGTTGTGCAAGCGTCCTGTGATGATCGTGCCTTATTCAGGGACGTTCAAGGCTTGTATGCGCTATGTTCAGGAGCACTACGATGAACTTCGTGATGCGGGTGTTGCTATGCCTCTGAAGGATGACGATGTGAGCTACAAGCTAGTTCCCTATGTCGCCCGAAAGGTATGGGATGCGATATCTATGACTGTTGTGGCCGCTAGGGATGCAATGGATTGGATCACAAAGATCGCTCGTTTGGTGACCAAGAACGAGAACCCTTTGCCGTTCATGTGGTCAACACCTACAGGGTTCGTTGTGCAACAAGCTAAGTACAGCATGGACCGACACTCTGTTCAGACCATGATCGATGGACGTATGTTAAAGGTTGAGTTCTTGACCGACAGCAAGGTTCTCGATGCGAACAAGAACGCTCAGTCGCTATCGCCCAACTACATCCATAGCATGGACGCGGCTCACCTCCAGCTAACCATCAACAAAGCCCTTGAGAAAGGCGCAGCGGCTGATGGGGTAGGTGGGATGTCCTTCTGTATGATCCACGACAGTTTCGGGGTTCACGCGGCAGACATGGATTACTTCCTCCATGAGTGCATAAAGCCAGCCTTTTACGATATGTATAAGGACGGAGATGTGTTGCAGAAATTCTTGGATGAAGTGACGCCGCTAATTCCTGAGAAGTCTCGAAGTAAAATCCCAGCAATCCCTGAGCTTGGTTCTTTGGATATTTCTGAAGTGCTGAATAGTGAGTTCTTTTTCAGCTAATACTTACGATACAGGAACAGTTACTTGAACATTAATCACCATTACTAGAAAATCGAAAGGTTAAAGGATGGCACACATATACGAAAACCAAGGAAAATACACAGTGGTGGTGGATGGCATTGTCATTGGTCACAACCTTTCCCGCAAGGAAGCACTGCGGAAAGTCGAGGATTACGACTTTGATTAAATCGGGAGATATCCGCTCCTTTGAAATTGATGATGGGGACTCTCTTCCCATCGTCATCCTCGTGGACCCTGAAGGTTTCCACCTAACCCAGACCGACAACATAGGCCTTGAAGACCATATCAGTCTCTCTTGGTCACACATCATGGGTCTACTCGAAATGATCGAAACACTAGACGAAGGTACGACAAAAAATGTCAGACACTAAGATTTCTTTGCCATTGGGCCGTGCAATTTACCCGTCACTTAAAACGGCGGACACTAAATTCCACGATCTAGGCATCTACAAGTGCAATGTCAGCGTTCCTGTTAAGGAAGCGACAAGCGCGATGGAGAAGCTATCAGCTATCTACAAACAGCACACAGGCAAGGCTCCTGTGAAGACCGACAACACCATGTGGAAAATGGAGGTCGATGAAGAGACAGGTGAGGACACAGGCAATGTGATCTTCAAATGTTCAGTCAAGAATGTTCGCCGCCGCGATGGTGAATTGTGGGACCGCCGACCCAAACAATTTGATGCGAAGATGAACCCAGTGACCCTCGATCCCTCAGGCGGCACAGAGCTTTATGTATCTGCATCTGTCTACGCATGGGACGCGGGTGGAAAGAAAGGCGTGAGCCTTCAACCACAGGCGGTTCAAATCATCAATCTAATTGAGCGCGGTGGTGCATCCGCTGACGCCTTTGGTTTCCAAGAGCACTCAGGTGGGTTCGAGGCCGAAGCAACTAACTACACCTTCGGGGATACCAATGAAACAGCCGACAAAGAAGAAGACTTCCAAGACTTCTAAAAAATCGGTTGGTCTTAAATATGGGTTTCGCTCAGGATTAGAGGAGCGGATATCTAAGGAGCTAGACGGGACAGGGTGTTGTTACACTTACGAAGAACAGGTTATACAATATGTGAAACCTCAACGCACCAGTAAGTACACACCTGATTTCGTCATTACAAAGCGACCTGATGGAACAGATAAAGAGCGTCCTTTGGTGATAGAATCCAAGGGGCGCTTTCTCACATCTGACCGCCAGAAACATTTATTAATTAAAGACCAACACCCAGATGCTGATATCCGCTTCGTATTCTCTAGAAGCAAACAGACTATCAGTAAAACCAGTAAGACAACTTACGCGATGTGGTGCGAGAAGCACGGCTTTATGTACGCAGATGGTTCAATTCCTGAGGCATGGTTGCAGGAGTAAAATGTATAACAATAATAAGAAGCGTGATGAAACGCTCTACATGATCATCGATCATTCAGGCACGACCCCAACAATCGACATTGACGCAAACAACCAAGACAACCGCGATAGAGCCAAAGGTTTCTACGGTTGCCGCTATCACTACGTCATTACTAGGGAAGGGGTCGTGCAACTAGGGCGCACACTTGACCGTGTGTCGCCTTTAACTGGTGTTCTAGATTACCAAGCTGTGACTGTATGTTTGGTCGGTGGAAAGAACATCGAGGGCGAGGCTGAAGACAACTTCACAGAAGCCCAAAAAGAAGCTCTCAAAGAGTTAATCACCGTATCTAGAATTTCCAATCCAGACTTACAGGTTCTGGGTCGCAAGGAAATCCAAAAGCAACGGACCACTGGTCCTGCGCTCGACCTCACACCTTACAGATAGGATATGACATGGATACTCATGAAGAAAGCACGTTGCTTGGCCACGGGCCTTGCGACAACTGTGGTTCGTCCGATGCCAACGCTGAGTATTCTGATGGTCATACCTTCTGTTTCTCATGTGAGTCACACAAGCCCAGCACCGACCACGCACCCAAGACAGTGAACAAAAGAAACCCTGATCTCCTCCCTATAGGGGACTATGTTTCACTGGCTAAACGCAAGATCACTGAGGCCACCGCTCGTAAGTTTGGTTATTCAACCTCTACCTTCAAAGGTCAGACGGTTCAGATTGCCAACTACAAGCGTAATGGCCAGATCATTGCACAAAAGGTGCGGTTCCCAACGAAAGACTTTATGTTCGTGGGTAATGCGAAAGAGTGTGGGCTATTCGGGCAGCACCTGTGGCGCAACGGTGGGAAGACACTCTGTATAACCGAAGGCGAGATTGATTGCCTCACGGTTTCTCAGGTCATGTCGAAAGACAACAAATGGCCTGTTGTGTCTATTCCCCAAGGCGCTGCGGGTGCTGCGAGGGCGATCAAGCGTGAGCTTGAGTTCGTTTCATCATATCAAAAAGTAGTGATCATGATGGACAGCGACGAGGCTGGTCAGAAAGCTGCGCTAGAGATTGCACAGTTACTCAAGCCCAACCAAGCATATATCGCAGAGCTACCCGCCAAGGACCCGTCAGAACTTATGATGGCTGGTCGATCCCCTGAGATACTTACGGCGTTCTGGGAGGCGAAACCTTACCGACCAGATGGTATCGTATCTGGCGCTGACCTCTGGGACGAGATCGTATCCGATGATGACACAGACAGCGTTCCTTGGCCCTATGAAGGCCTCAACACCATCACTCACGGATTACGCAAGAGAGAGCTAGTCACACTGACCGCAGGGTCTGGTGTGGGTAAGTCTCAGGTGTGCCGTGAGATTGCCTACCACCTCATTAAGCAGGGTGAGACCGTGGGCTATGTTGCACTTGAAGAGAACTGCAAACGCACAGCCTTGGGCTTGATGGGTTTGGCAATCAACAAACCCCTGCATATCTCCAAGGAAGGAGTATCAAATGCTGATCTTAAACTTGCTTTCGATGACACCGTGGGTTCTGGTCGTGTTTACCTCTACGATCATTTCGGTAGCCTGTCTGCCAACAACCTCCTCGACAAAATTAGATACCTTGCGAAGGGCTGTGACGTTAGCTTCATTGTCCTCGATCATCTCAGTATTGCTGTCAGTGGCCTTGAAAACGGCTCAGATGGCAGGGCCTTAGACGAGCGCAAAGCTATCGATGTTCTCATGACCCAACTGCGGTCTCTAGTTGAGGAGACAGGGATCGGTATGATCCTAGTGTCACACCTCAGACGCCCTGAAGGTAACAAAGGGTTTGAGGAAGGCATTGCGACCTCACTCAACGCTCTACGGGGCAGCGCAAGTATCGCGCAGCTATCGGACTCAGTGATCGGTCTCGAAAGAAACCAGCAATCTGAGGACGAGGCAAATCAAGTGACTGTTAGGGTCCTGAAAAATCGCTTCAGTGGCGAGACAGGTATAGCGACCACGCTCTACTTCGATAAACAAACAGGTCGGCTTTCAGAGAGTGAGTTCACACAAGATGAATTCAACGCTGAATACTGATCAAATCTTTGAGAACGCTGAGACTTACGCAGTCTTAGCGGCTCAGAACCCAGATGTGTACGCCAATGTCTACACCTACTGGAACAACCTAGCCCAGAACCTCGAACATAAAGGATGGAAAAAAATGACAGGCCAAACTCAACACGACAAAATCATGAAGCACTTGAATAAAGCTGGATCTATCACGGTGCGCGAAGCGATGGTGGAATACTCAGTATCCTCACTGCCCAAGCGTATCCAAGAGTTGCGCGAGTTAGGCAACGAGATCGTTTCTAACGTCAAGTTCCATCCCATCACGGGTCAGAAATACACGCGATACACACTCAATTCCTAACCTAAGGGGGCCGCTATGAGCACTTATGTAGGCGACATCGAAACTGATGGACTACTGGACACTCTCACCAAGGTACATTGTCTTGTTCTCCAAGACGTAGATACCAAAGAGGTGTTCTCATACGGCCCCAACGAAATTCAAGAGGGGCTTGATCGGATGAAAGGTGCTGATGGTTTAATCTTCCACAACGGCATCGACTTCGACTTCCCCGCTCTCGAAAAGGTTTACCCTGATTTTCACGTTGATCGTGACAGGGTAATCGACACCCTAGTTTGCACCCGACTTATCTGGACTAACCTAAGTGACACGGATAGTCCCAGAATTAATTCAGGTAATCTAGAACCACGGCAACGTGGGTCTCACGCCTTGATGGCTTGGGGCAAGAGGCTAGGGGTCTTGAAGGGTGACTTCGGCCAATCTACGGATTGGGCTGAGTGGTCGCCGCAGATGCAGGAATACTGCGAACAGGATGTAGCTGTCACTTTAAAACTGTGGGCAGTTATCTCAGCGAAGCAATACTCTCCAGCGGCACTTGATCTTGAGCATAAAGTTGCTTGGATCGTGTCGGAGCAAAAGCGTCATGGTTTTCTATTTGACGTAGCTAAGGCAGAGAAACTTCTGATGCACCTTCAAATGGAACGTGCAAAAATTGAGGCAGACCTACATACTATATTCGACCCGTGGTATTCCGCTGTCGAAGTAAAGACACCCAAGCGTACAATCAATTATAAGTCTGTTGATCGTGCCAGTGTAACTGAGGGGTGTCCTTACACAGTTGTTAAGTTGAACGTGTTCAATCCTAACAGCCGTTTGCATATCGCAGATCGACTTACCAAGAAGTATGGTTGGCAACCGAAAGAGTTTACTCCAGATGGCCGTGCCAAAGTAGACGAAACAGTTCTCTCCAATCTAGCTTATCCAGAGGCGCAGTCTATCGCTACCTCGCTCATGATCCAGAAGAGGATCGGACAGTTAGGTGAGGGTAAGAACGCATGGCTTGCTCTCGTGGGTGAGGACAAGCGCATACATGGTTCTGTTAACACCAACGGGGCTGTGACGGGGCGCATGACGCATATGTTCCCAAACACGGCCCAGACACCTTCAGTGGGTAAACCATACGGCAAAGAGTGCCGTGAATTGTTCACAGTACCTGAAGGTAAGAAGCTCGTGGGTGTTGACGTTTCAGGTTTGGAACTGCGTATGCTTGGTCACTTCTTAGCTAAGTTCGATGGTGGTGTATACGGTCACGAAGTGGTCAACGGGGATATCCATACGATAAACATGAAAGCTGCGGGTCTGCCTGACAGATCAGCTAGTAAGCGTTTTATTTATGGATTTCTTTACGGGGCAGGTGCTGGCAAAATAGGTGAGGTGGTAGGTAAAGGTCCCAAAGAGGGCCAGAAGCTGAAGACAAAGTTTCTAGACCAAACACCAGCGTTAGCCAAGCTGATCACAGCGGTAACTAAAGCATCCAAACGTGGTCACCTAGTCGGTCTTGATAAACGTATCCTCCATTGCCGTAGCTCTCACTCAGCCCTGAACCTTCTCTTACAAAGTGCAGGGGCCTTGGTGTGTAAGCAGTGGGCCGTTGAGATGGATAAAGTCCTCACTGAGAGGAACCTAAAGCACAAGTGTCAGGTCGTGGCCAACATACACGATGAACACCAATACGAAGCCGACGAGGACATTGCTGAACTCGTGGGTGAACTAAGCATCCAAGCGATCAAGGATGCAGGTAAACATTTCAACTTAAAGGTGGAGCTAGATGGCGAAGCAAATATCGGGAAAAACTGGTACGAGACCCACTAAAAAACCTCAACCAAAACCTAAGGCTCCTTCAAAACTATGCGAGACTTGTCTGTACATCGATACACAAGGGTCAGACAGGTTTCGCACACATTACTGCCACAGGTATCCGACAACTGAAATTGTAGCTCCAAGCTACTGGTGTGGAGAATGGAGACCTAAAGATGACTAGAACGGCACTGATCGATGCTGACATAACCATATACAGGGTGGCAGCGAAGAACGAAGAACCCACACGGTTTGACAACGGATTGTGGGTGCTTTGGTCGGACGAGGCGAAGACTAAAAAAGATTTCGATGAAGCGATTGAGAATATCGTGGAGACAACAAAAGCAGATGACTACCTGCTATGCCTAACGTCCAAGAACAACTTCCGCAAAGATATCCTACCGTCTTACAAAGGTAACCGCAAAGATACACGAAAGCCCATGCTACTGCCGTTTCTCAGACAGCACGTTATTGAGAACTATAAGTATGACCTTCGTGATGGTCTGGAGGGTGATGATCTCATGGGTATCCATGCGACAAACCCAAACGCTGTGGGTGAGCAAGTAATCTACTCCGCTGACAAAGACATGAAGACTATCCCAGCCAAGCTGTGGGATCAGACTTTCAACATTGTTGTCGATGTCAGTGAAGAAGAAGCTGACCGTAACTGGTTAACCCAGACGCTCACAGGAGACCCAACGGATGGCTATAAAGGCGCAAATAAGATCGGCGCTGTTGGTGCTAGGAAAGTCCTAGACAATGACTGTAGTTGGTCAGCCGTTGTCGCTGCGTTCATAAAGCAAGGTCATACTGAAGCAGAGGCCCTGCAACAAGCTCAGGTAGCGCGGATACTGCGGTACGATAATTACGATCTAACAACTAATACTATAAAGGTGTGGACCCCATGAACCCATTCGATGTTGTTGAACCTGTTGACGGTGATATCGTTAACAAACCTTCCCATTACACACGTTATGTAATCGAGCCTGTGACGTTCATTATGCGTAATGATCTACCATTCCACACAGGTAATATCTGCAAGTATGCCGTGAGGGCAGGGTTCAAGTTGTATCCCGATCAGACAGCGGTTGAGAGTGAAATCACAGATCTCAAGAAAGTCATCCGTTATGCAGAGATGCGTATCAATTTAATTCAAGGTGAAATGGAACTTTAAAGGTGCGTAAGAAAACCTATAATGACAAAGTGCGAGAGGCTTCCGATAACACAAAGGTACAGCCTCTCGTACCAAAGAACCCCGCTCAGAAAAACTACATCGAGTGTATCAACCGTTTCCCTCAGATATTCGTTACTGGTCCCGCTGGGACAGGTAAGACATACATTGCTGCGGCTATGGCGGCTGATATGTTCTTACGAAAAGATGTAAAGAAGATCATCTTAACTCGCCCAAATATTCCCGCAGGTAAGTCTCTGGGATTTTTTGCAGGTACTATCGAGGACAAGATTGCGCCTTGGGTAATCCCACTCACGGAGGTTCTTGAACAGCGACTTGGTAAGGGTCGTTTCGAGATTGCTATGAAGCGTAAGGATATCGAGATCGTGCCTTTCGAGGTGATGCGTGGTCGATCATTTAACAACGCCTTCGTTATCTTGGATGAAGGGCAGAACCTAACACCCCATGAGATGAAAATGTTTCTTACTCGGATAGGTGAGGACACAAAAGTGTTGGTGAATGGTGATCTTTTACAACACGACCTCAAGGAAAAGTCAGGGTTAGCAATAGCTATTGATCTGATTTTTAAACACAACATTGAAGCCGCTGTATGCCATTTCAACCATGATGATGTGGTTAGGTCAGGAATATGCGCCCAATGGACCCGTGCTTGGGGATAATATTAACCGTTACTAGACCTAGAAGGGTGGTTTTATGGCCCAAACCCCTATGATTGACAAAAATTTAATCGACTTCCTTTCACGGATGTACCCTGATGTTTCACCAGAACTATCCATGTCAGAACGAGAGATATTCTTTCGGCGTGGTGCGGTTGATGTGATTAGAACATTGAATAGAATTTACTCAGAACAAAATGAGGATGTTCTAAATGTTGAACGGTGAGACATTCCCACTCGTATCACCTAAAGCGATAGATACTCTGTGGCCGACTTTAGAAATCTTTCTTTCAAGAGTTGCGGACAATAAAGTTCATACTGAAGATATTTATAACCTATGTATGGATGGGGTGTGGTTACTTTGGGTTCACCAAGTTCCTGATACGGGTGAAATCACATCTGTGGCTGTCACTGAATTTATTGAATATCCTCAAACTACAAACCTGAAGGTATTATTTCTTTCTGGTGACGGTGGTGATTGGCTGTCTGGAATGTCTATATTTGAACGCTTTGCCCGTATCAACCAATGTGAATCTATTGAAATTCACGGACGTAAAGGTTGGGAAAGGGTCTTAAAAACTGGTGGTTATAGTATGAGCCACATAACCCTGAATAAACGGATTTTATAATGTTCCTAAGTAAAGTAACTAAACCACAAATTGCTTTTAATAAAGGTGGTGATGGAGGCGGCGGAAGCTCGTCCAAGTCCAAATCGAAACCCACGCCTAAGCCTGTAGCCAAAAAGAGTTCTGGACGTAACCTAGATGCGGATAATTTCGCAGGATCAAGTTATGCATCAACAAAGAACGCTGGGACCTCTAGGGCCAAGCAAGTTACATACACACACGCCACTGATCGTGATGATCGTAAGCGAGTTCCTGTGACGGGCTCAACAACCAGCTTCAACAGCAAAAGCAGTGTTTCTGCTAAGGATTTGGCTGACGGTAATGTCAGTGAGTATAAGGCTAAAACAGGCGGCGGTAGTCTGATCGTTTCTCGTGGGACTACCTTGGATCAAGCTCCACAGGTTGACGCGACCAGTGGTGGTAAGACTAACCAAGAAGTGTATGACTCTACCGATGTCCGTGCTCCTGTAACAACAGCCACAGTTACGACTGGTGGCGGTGGTGGTGGTTCATCCGCGCCTGTGACAGCGCCTCAGACTATCGACCCTAAAGATGGTGTTGGTGGTGGTCGTGATGGCGGAAAGGCTCGTAAGAGTAAAGCATCGAAGAACAATGAAGAAAAGATCGATGTTAAGCGTAAATCAATGGGCATATCAAGTTAACAAACAGATAGATAAAACCCTATGGCTATCAATAAACGAAAGGATTAATTTAAAATGTGTTTCATGAATACACCAGAGC
>ERZ1027296.77-NODE-77-length-16270-cov-9.042923_pt1 | contig 16270 bp, 15 predicted proteins | sample MGYA00520864_ERZ1027296 | MGnify/ENA primary metagenome ERZ1027296 (study PRJEB33307, sample SAMD00078851) | marine metagenome | biome: aquatic biome; feature: sea water; material: coastral sea water | place: Japan | collected 2015-01 | depth 1 m m ... | reverse complement strand
GAATCTCAATAAAACCCTCTTTTAAAAGCATTTTCAGTCGGATACTTAAAATATTACTAGCAATCTGTTCTCTCGAAGCTTTGAATTCTTTAAACCGTGTTTTGTGTAAAAGCAGGATATCTCTTAAGATAATTAGCGTCCATCGGTCACCAAGATAACTGATAGATTTTGCAATGGGACAACAAGACGATTTTGTTACGGGCATGGTATAAAATTAGGGAATTTTATTGGTATTTGATTTCTAGTAATTTTTTAGGGTCTCTTTCCACTTGCTTTTAATTGGATTTGACAATATGAGAAGGGTTTTTTACACTCGAAAACAACGAAGAAGCAACCCAATCTTACCAGCGGTTAATGCGGTATTTTATCTTTTACAATTCCGTATACAAAGGTACCCACCATGGCCCCTGCGATGACTACAAGAATTGGCAAATAGCCCGCTCCAACCAATGTAAACATTGGTCCAGGGCAAGCGCCAGCCAATGCCCATCCCAATCCAAAAATAATACCCCCGATGAGGTAGCGAGAAAAACTTTTCGCCTTTGGTGTGAAGACAATTTTTTCGCCATAAAAAGATTTTATTTCAAAACGTTTGATGCTTTGAATCACAAGGATTCCCAGTAGCAACGCCGAGCCAATAATGCCATACATATGGAAAGACTCAAATTTAAACATTTCATAAATACGAAACCAAGAAGCCGCCTCCGATTTAAACATGGTGATTCCAAAAAGGATTCCGATCAATAAATAGATAAGTGTTCTCATTGTTAAAAAAGTATAGGAAAAATTAAATGAATCATGGTCAATCCACCAATAAAAAAGCCAATCACAGCAATTAAAGAGGGTAGTTGCAAATTGCTCAATCCAGAAATAGCATGTCCAGAAGTGCAGCCGCCAGCATACCGAGCTCCAAAGCCTACAAAAAGACCTCCAAGGACTAAAAGCACTAAGTTTTTCAAGCTTCCCAATGCAGTAGTTGCAAACATTTCTGTTGGTAGGTAAGCCGTTCCAGCGCTTTCAAAACCAAAAGTCTTTAAATCTGAAATGGTTTCAGGGTTCAGCACAACCGCTGTCGTATTGCTTAAGAAATTTGCGCCCACATAGCCGCCAATAATTGCGCCCAGCACTACGATCAAATTCCATTTTTGAGATTTCCAATCAAATTTAAAAAAATCCGTTGTTTTTCCAGCTCCACAAAGGGTGCATAAGGTTCTTAAATTGGAAGACATTCCAAAGTTTTTGCCAACCATAAGAAGTAGCAAGAGGATCAAAGCAATCATAGGGCCAGCAATGTACCAAGGCCAGGGTTCGTAGATGAAATTCATTAATGTATTGTTTTTTGTAGTTTAAAAAATTAGCGTCTTTATTTTCTTAGATGGTAGGCATCACTTTTGGGCCCGTCCATGCATTCATACCGCCAACTAGATTTACGGTTTTAGCAATGCCCATGTTTTCCATCATCGCACAGGCATGGCTGCTTCGATTGCCACTTCTGCAATACACAAAGTAGGGCTTGCTTTTATCCAATTCCGCGATTTCTTGTTGAAAAACTTCCGACTTAAAAAAGTCCAGCATGATGGCGTTTTCAAGAATTCCAGTCGCACATTCTTCCGGAGTTCTTACATCAATTATTACGGCATTTTCTGTTGCTGCCAGGGCAGCGATCCAGTCTTCTTGAGAGTGATGTATCATTTATTTTGAGTTTATAAAGTGGAAGGACAAACAAAGTCAGAAATTGGAATTGCAGTTTCTTTGATGGCACTAAAACCGCCTGCAATATCAATAAAATTATGAATGCCTCTATTTTTTAATATTGACGCAGCAATCATGGATCGATATCCTCCTGCGCAATGTACATAAAAGGTTGCTTTTTCAGGGAATGCTGTCAAATGCTGGTTCAAAGATTGGAGCGGTGTATTTTGGGCATCGACCACGTGCTCCGATAAAAATTCACCTTCCTTTCGCACATCAAATACAGGGACTTCCTCCGGTGTTTTTAGGCTGTCAAAAGTGGTTGCAGCTATTGAACTTACGGTATCATATTCTTTGGATGCTTTTTTCCAAGCATCAAACCCTCCTTTTAAATACCCTAAAACCTGGTCAAACCCTACCCGAGACAAGCGGGTAATCGCTTCCGCTTCCATTCCTTCAGGTGCAATTAATAACAACGGTTGTTTCACATCGGCAATCAAGGCACCCACCCAAGGGGCAAAACCACCCTCCAATCCAATAAAAATTGAGCGTGGAACGTGTCCTTTTGCAAAGTCGTCTTGGTGGCGAACATCCAACACTACGGCTTCGGTATCATTGGCAGCACTTTCAAAAGCAGCTGGAGACAATGCTTGGGCACTTCGGGCCAAGACATCTGCAAAATCTTCATAGCCCTCTTTGTTCATTTGAACATTCAAAGGAAAATATTGAGGTGGCGGTGTCAAACCCTCCGTTACTTCTTTAATAAATTCTTCTTTGGTCATGTTGGCTCGCAAAGCATAATTGGTTGCCTTTTGATTGCCCAAAGTATCTACCGTTTCTTTGCTCAAATTTTTACCACAAGAAGAACCCGCCCCATGCGCTGGATATACAATCACATCGTCTGCTAGCGGCATGATTTTATTTCGCAAACTATCAAAGAGGTAGCCTGCCAAATCGTCTGCAGTGATACTGCCTGTTTTTTGGGCCAAATCCGGACGTCCAACATCCCCCAAAAACAAGGTATCTCCACTAAAAATTGCATGGTCTTTTCCAGTAGCATCTTTTAAAAGATATACCGCACTTTCTAAGGTATGGCCAGGCGTATGCAGCACGGTAATGCTAATATTTCCCAGTTCAAATACCTGTCCGTCCCTGGCAATAATTGCTTCAAAAGAAGTCGTGGCATTGGGACCGTAAATAATAGGGGCTCCTGTTTTTTTTGACAAAGTCACATGCCCACTTACAAAGTCCGCATGGAAATGAGTTTCAAAAATATATTTTATGCGGGCATTGTTTGCAGCAGCTTTTTCCAAATATGGGGTCACAGACCTTAAAGGATCAATAATGGCAACTTCTCCTTCGCTCTCAATATAGTAAGCGCCTTGCGAGAGACATCCCGTATATATTTGTTCTATTTTCATGATGGTGTTAGATTAGGCTACAAAAATACGCATTCTCTAAGGATACCACGGTAACATCGGTTACACAGGAATCACTTTTTTTTGAGCGCTGTTGTTTTTTTCTTAAAAGCGTGCACTGTTTGCTTTGTTTGGGCATAGGCTTCCGCTTCATGCGTTTCCAAAAAAACATTCTCTTCCCCAACAAGCGCTACAATTCCACTGCTATGGAGCAGCGCACTCATAGGCGTAGTAGCTCCAGAAAACAGCAGCTGCAATTTCTTTTGCTGAAGGGTTACAATAAGTTGTTTTAACAGATCCACTCCGCTACTATCCAGATAACTCATGGTTTCCATACTCAGAATGACCCATTGCAAAGCGGCCCCTTTCCGTTGTATGTTTTCTGAAACAGCTGAACGAAACAGCGACACATTCCCAAAAAAGAGGGGGGCGTCCATGCGAAGGATTAAAAGAGTGTCTTGGGGTTTTGTCACCCCAGCAAAGCGATCGACCTCTGTAAAAGCATTGCTGTTTTTCAGGCGAGCAATTTCGCCCACTTGGGGTGTCGAAATTCGATACAGCAAGACCCATAAAGAGCCCAGTACGCCCAATAGAATTCCGGCGGTCATTCCCACGGTAAGCGTGGTAACAAAAGTAAGCAGTAGAACCGCCAACTCTTCTTTTTGGGTTTTATACAAAGTGATGGGGTAGGTAAAATCGATCAGTCCAAAAACCGCAACCATAATAATGGCGGCCAAGACCGCATTGGGTAAATAATAAAACAGCGGCGTTAAAAACAACAAGGTCAATCCAACCACGGCGGCACTAATGAGCGGAGCAATGCCGGTTTTTGCCCCCGCCTGTTCGTTAATAGCCGTTCTGGAAAAACCTCCGGTAGTGGGATAGGATTGAAAAAAAGCACCTACGATGTTTGCGGTACCCAAAGCCCTGAGTTCTTGATTGGGGTCCAAGGCATATTCGGGATGTTTTTCTGCCACAGCTTTTGCTACTGAAATGGCTTCCATAAAAGCAATTAAAGCCAAAGTGATTGCAATAGGGGCTAGTTCTGAGAGTCGGTCTAAGGGGATTTCTGGTACCTGAAAAGATGGAAGTCCTCCGGGGACTTTTCCAACAATTTGCACCCCAAAAGCATTCAGTTCAAAATAAGAAACCACCCCAACGCCAAGCACCACTAAAGCCAGTGCAGCAGGAAAACGTTGCTGGTATTTTGCATTTAATTTTTTAATAATTGAAATCAAAACAATTGAAGTGATTCCAATCCCCAGTGCATAGCCATTGGTCAAATGGATATTTTTAAAGGCATTGGAAAGCAAGAGATGTACTTGGTTACTCCGGGTAATTTCAATGCCCAAAAGGTGTTTGAGTTGGCTAAGACCAATAATAATAGCCGCCCCAGAAGTAAAACCACTAATGACAGGTTTTGATAAAAACCGGACTAAAAACCCCAATCTTACCATCCCGAGTAGCAATTGAATGGCCCCCATAAACAGGGCTAAAAATACGGCCATGGCAATGTAGCTCTCTAGGCTCGACAAAGACAGTGCCCCCAATCCTGCGGCTACTAGCAAGGAGTCCATGGCAACGGGGCCCACGGCCAATTGCCGAGAAGTACCCATAAAGGCATAGATGATTTGTGGCATTAAAGCGGCATACAAACCAAAAACAGGCGGCAAGCCCGCAATCATTGCATAGGCCATTCCCTGAGGAATGAGCAGGATTCCAACCGTGAGACCCGCGGTGAAATCTCCCGAAAAATCCGCTTTTTTATAGTTGGGAAGCCACTGTAAAATGGGCAGTATTTTTTTGAACATCTTGTTTTTATGGACAAAAATAAGCGGATCCAAAGACCTGGGCAGTAACATTGGTTACATTCCGCCTAGATGTTTTTGATATGAATGTGATTTCTATGGAGGGCAATTTTATCTAAATTCTCCAATTTCTTCAAAAGTCTAGAAATCACGACCCGAGAAGTATGCAATTCATGGGCAATTTCTTGGTGGGTGTTGTAAATAATGTGGTTTTTTGCAATTCTTGCTTTTTCCTTCAAGTACTGTACCAGGCGTTCATCCATTTTTAAAAAGGCAATACTATCGATGGTGGCCAACATTTCATTGAGGCGATTGTGGTAGCTTTCAAAAACAAATTTGCGCCAGCTTTTGTATTTCCCTGCCCAGTGTTCCATTTTTTCTACTGGGATCATAATTAAGGTAGCATCGGTGGCGGCAAGGGCCCTGATTTCACTTTTTGTTTGTCCAAGACAACAGGTCAATGTCATGGCACAGGTATCTCCTTTTTCAAGGAAGTACAGCAAGAGTTCGTCTCCATTGCTGTCTTCTCTTAAAATTTTTATTGCTCCAGAAATGAGCAGGGGCATGGAACGCACATAGTCGCCAATTTCCATCATTTTTGCACCTTCGGCAACGTCTTTAAAGGTCCCTACTTGGTTGATTTCCTGTAGGAGTTCGGCTTCAAAAAGATGCCCAAAGTTATTTTTGAGTGCTTGAATCATAATGTACAAAGAGATGTATCCAGATAACTTTCGAAAAAGCAAACAACAACGGTGCAAGCACCAGCAGGGCAATTACCATTGAAATTAAGGTGGTAAGATAGTTTAAATTTGGTAAGAACAGGCTTTTTAAAATCCACAATGCCACAAAAAGCGCCACCGCCAAGGCATAAGAAACGTAATAAGACCCCTGAAAAAACCCAGGTTCTAGTTCGTATTTCAATCCACAATGAGAACACGACGCTTTCACCAGGCCTATGCGTGTCAATTGATAAGGATGTCCTTCAAAGAAGGTCCCTTGATGGCATTTAGGGCATCGCATGCGAACAATGTTAAGCAATTTCGAATTTCGGCTCATACTTTTTTTTTAAAATAGACCATAAAAATAGCAAAAGGGCTTCATTTTGGGCGTAACAAATGTTACAATTCCCAAATAAAAAAAATCCCAATGCCATCTCTCAAAAGGGCTTTTTTTGGCAAAGCTGCTGCGGCCCTTTTGTTTAAACGTTCCCGAAGGGAGAAAAATACCCTCGGTTTTTTTTAGGGTTTTTTTACTTGTTTTTACTTTTCAATCTGCTCATTTTGAAAGAAAAAACTGCTTTTTTAACCGTTTAATTTTACCACTTATTCCCAAAATAGCACCACTTATTCTCCTATATTCCCAGTTATTACTCGGCGCCCCTCTTTCTGTTAAAAAACTACATTTTACCATAGTTTTGTTAAAATACATTTATTTAATTTTCATGGGAGAGATAATTAAAACCATAATCGTCGAAGACGATACAGTAAATATTAAATTACTAAAACTACTACTAAAAAAATATTGTCCGGAAATCGAAATTGTTGGGATTGCCAAAAATGCCAAACAATTTATCCGTTTGTATTTTGAACATTTACCCAGTTTAATTTTTCTGGACATCCACCTTGGGGGCAAAGAGAATGCCTTGTCTGTCCTCAATGAAATTCCCAGTTTAGATGCAGAGGTAATCATCACCAGTGCCGATGCAACCCATGCCATGGTGGCCATTAATGACTATCAAGTAGCAGGGTACATCCTAAAGCCCGTAGGTGTTTTTGCATTGAAAAAAGTAATTGCCACTGCCACGCACAACCTGCGTATGAAAAGAGCGGTGCGCAATTCCATTGCAGGACTTTCCGAACAATTGATTGCCATTTCTACAGCAAAAACCATTGAATTTGTGATGGTTCGAGACATTCTTTATTTGGAAGCCGAAGGGAAGTATACCCTCTTTCACCTCACCAATGGAGACAGCAAAGTAGTCTCTAAAAACATTGGCGAATACGAGAAAATTTTACCCCAACAGGTTTTTTATCGCATTCATCACAAATTTATTGTCAACCTTCAAAAGGTGCAAAACATCAACAAAACGGAAGGAAGTTATTGCCAATTGGTCAATGGCATTTCTTTGACCATTGCCAAAAGAAGGCACGATTTGCTGCGCAAGTTTTTAAACATTTAACGGCAATCCTTCCCCCATTTCCCCTCTTTTCTGAGTCTCCAGTGCCAACTCCAAAAAGCGATTTGGACGCTGGGTTTTTTTAAAGATGCAAAGGTACATCGCTTCAAAATCGCTCGCAATCCCCATTTACAGGGATATTTTGCGCCTCCCTACAAATGGGGAGGCACTCCCTATTTCTGGGGATACGACCAGATCTAAGACCCTGATTTTAAGGAGATTGAAAATTTAAAAAAATCCGTTTTTTCAAGCAATTTCTTTGAGGAAACCCCAAAGTAGCTATTGCTCTGCGGAAGAAAGTTGCCTAAAAGGCAGAATTTTTCACCAAAAAATGCACTTTTTTTCACAAAAAACACACTTTTTTAGGCTAAAAAAAAACCACTTATTCCAAAAATGGGTACAGTTATTCCCTATATCGCCCACTTATTTATTTGCATGAAAATTATTGAAAAATAGGTCTCAACTTTGTTCCGAATCTAAAAAAACAGTACTTATGAATAAAATAATGTGTTTGCTGTTTTGCAGCTTTGTAACCATCGTTTCTTGGTCCCAGCAACTGTATGTTGCGGCAGGAGAAAATGTAACAATTTCGCCTACTGCTTATGTATTTGCAGGCGGGGCAATAGAAGTTGCAGCAACAGGAAATTTGACCATTGCTTCCAATGCGACCCATAGTGGCGCCTTGATTGCCAATGCAGCAAGTGTCACCGGAGCGCTCACCTACCAACGTTATGTGCCTGCTACAGGAACCAGTTGGAACCATGTGGCGCCGCCAGTAGGAACCCAAGGGGTACAAGCCTTTGTAATCAATACCAACAATGCCATTCGTACCAGTTCGGCCACAGGAAACTACGCCTTGGCTACTTGGAAGAGTGCCAATGACGTGGGGCAAAAATGGACCTATCACAATGAGAGTCCAGCTGCGGGATCGCCCAACCAAGAAACCCATACCAATTTTGTCAATGGGCAGGGCTATACCACCAGTAGGGCCAGTGCAGGAACTTTTAGCTTTACAGGAGCCCTCACCACCACCGATGTTAGCAAAACCATAGGAGGCGATGGCCTCAACTGGACTGCCGTAGGAAACCCCTATGCAGCCTTTCTTTCTACCGCCGCAGTATACACGGCCAACCAAGCAGTATTGGACCCCGGTTATGCGGCCTTATATCTTTGGGATCCAGGATCTAACGGTGGCGAATGGGTGCCTTTTAACGCTTCGTCTGTAGACCAACAATTGCATCCTGGAAAAGGGTTTCTAGTAAAAGCAAAAGCCGAAACAACGGCAACCGATACCCAAGAATTTGTGTTCTCCAAGGCGCTGCAAGCCCCACAAGAGACCACCGATGCCTTTGTAAGAACCACCCCGGTCCAAAAAATACGGCTTCGTCTTTACAGCGAAACGGCCAGTGCAAGCACTACCTTGAAGTATTTTTCAAATACCACGGCAGGCTTTGATTTGGGCTGGGATGCTGCTGCCTTTAACGGAGAAACCAGCAGTTTGTCTGTAGACACCCATTTGGTGGCAAACAGCGAAGGCGTTCCCTACACCTTACAATGTTTAAACGACAACGAATACGAAGACGCCCCCATAGCCTTGGCGGTAAAAGCAGCGGCCAACCAAGCCCTTACTTTTGAAGCCGAGGCCAGCAACCTGCCCGAAGGCATGGAGGTTTATCTCGAAGACAAGATGCACAATACCATTACCAAGATAAGCCATGGGGCTTCCCATACGCTGAGCCTTGCTCATGCAGTAGACGGCATTGGAAACTTCTATTTGCATACTTCCCGTACCACCTTACAAACCGAAGAGCCCTTGCCAGTGGTGCGCCACCTAAACGCCTATACCACCCGCAAGGAAAACCTACGAATTACAGGCCTAGCCGCCCAGGAAACTGCTCAAATACGCCTGTACAATACCCTTGGACAAGAAGTATTTGAACACCGTTTTGCCTCCCAAAATGTCAACGATATAGCCCTGCCCAACCTAGGCAGTGGCATTTATATTGTAAAAATTACAGGAACAACGGCCAGCCTCACCAAGAAAATAATCTTAGAATAATTGAAAGAAAACAACTCTAAAAAAAACAGGAATCCAATGAAGAAACCCCACAAAGATGCGAATTCCATGACGCGAAAAGAGGCACTGTCCAAGCTAGGAGGCTACGGAAAATATGCGGCATTGACCGCCTTAGGAACCTACCTTATTTTAAACCCACAAAAGGCACAAGCACAAAGCCCTCCAGACGGAGGAGGAGGAGGAGGTTTTTAAAAAAAAAACCACGCCAATAGTAGGTCTTTAAGGAAGCTACCCCGCGATATAAAAAACAAATACCAAATTGAATTTTTACATTAAAAAACAAATACCATGAAAAAAATACTAGTATCTGTTGCACTTGTTGCAGCAAGTTTTGCCGGCATGGCACAAGTAGGCGTAGGGACCACCACGCCCGAAGGAGCCCTGGATGTGGTTTCTGCCAACAGTGGATTAATTGTACCCCGTGTGGCCAGTACCGCGGCCGTAACCAGCCCTGTCAATGGCATGTTGGTTTACGACCTAGCGAGCAACTGTTTAAAAACCTATGAAAACGGCGCCTGGTCTGGCTGTTTGAGCTCAGGAGGTGCAACGGCAAGCTTGGAGAACGATTGCAACGCAGACGGCTTTGCTTTTACAGGAACGCCTCGAAGAGGGATTGCGTTGGCAGGAGGATCCTTTTCTGTAACCCTGAATAACAATTCTTTTGCCACCACTACCATTTCTTTTGCAGCCTCAGACCTGGTGTTGAGTGGAAACACTGCAGGGCTTACAGTGGGTGCCCCTTCACCATCTACCGTTACATTAATTGCCGGAGAGAGCCAGCAGATAAGCTACCCAATTACAGGTACCCCCACCGCAGCGGGCGATGTTACGGCAACATGGACCAAGCTGTCCCTTACCTGTACCCAAACACAGGCCATTGCCAATGGGGAAGCCGTCTTTGCCGCCATGCCCAGTATAGATCCTGTGCATTCCATAACGGGGACAGCTGTACAAGGGGTGATAGACAATGCTGACAACCAAATTACCGTAAACGTGCCCTACACCGGGGGCAGCGGATCCTACGATGCCTACAGTTTTACTATTCCAGGAATTGTAGGTGAAGGAGGAGACACCAACGACATTACAATGAGCTACCCAGCGGGTACTTTTAGTGCTTCTGGAGACATTTTAGTAACCTTTACTGTAGACGGCGATGGGTCTTTTAACGTTCCAAAACAACCCTATGGTGCCGTGTCTACCATTACAGGATATACTTCTGCTTTCAACTTCAAAGTCAACGGAGTTAGCCAAGGATCCTTGTATCTGGAGGCACAAGGAGGCATCTATGATGGGAGTACCTATGTGTACCTGCCCGTGACTCACAATGGAAAGACTTGGTTGAACAACAACCTGGGGGCCAATTATGCCGATAAAAACCATGCCAATTTTGCGCCGGGCACCCAAGCCACCGCAAGCAACGATGCCGATGCCTATGGTGGTTTGTACCAATGGGGAAGGGGCAGCGATGGGCATGAGTCTCGAACCAGTGGGACCACCAGCACCCGGTCTGCGGGCGATGACCCTGGACACGGAGATTACATTCTTAGTGCTAATGATTGGCGTGCCACATACAACGCTGCTTTGTGGCAGGGGGTCAATGGCACCAACAATCCCTGTCCTACGGGCTACAGAGTACCCACGGAAGCGGAATATACGCAACTAGGATTCACCAATGCCAGTACCGCGTTGAATAGTGCTTTAAAACTACCGTTATCTGGCGATCGTAATAAAGGTGATGGCTCTGTCGTTCATGAGGGTAGCTACGGTTTTTATTGGTCAAGTACTCCGTCTAATGCAAATGCACGAGGCTATGTTTTTTACAGTAGTACAAGTCTTACCGCCACCTACAATCGTGCAGAAGGCTTCGCTGTACGTTGTATCAAAGACTAACCCTTCCTGCTCCATCCATCAGCTGTGTTTGTGAAGTGGAGCTTGGAGTAGATTTGCACAAAAGCCCCCCGTACGCTGGTACGGGGGGCTTTTTTTTGCCAGGGCTCCTAGGCTTTGTAAACAAAGTAAAAAAAGGGGTGCTTAGGCCCTAAAAAAACCATTTTTTTGGGCCAAAAAAAACCACTTATTCCAAAATCAGGACAGTTATTCCCCAAAACCGCCCACTTATTGATTTGCATGAAAAAAATTGAAAAATTGGTCGGCACTTAGCCGCTTCTATTCAATACCTTTATCAATGAAACCAATACCATGAAAAAAATACTAATAACCGTTGCAGTTTTTGCAGCAAGTTTTACCGCGCTGGCACACGGAGGCATTGGCACCACCCACCCACATGGAGCCTTGGATGTGGTGTCTGCCAACAGTGGATTAATTGTACCCCGGGTGGCCAATACTGGGGCGGTAACCAGCCCAGTCGATGGCATGATTGTCTATGATCTAGGTTCGGTATGTTTAAAAGTCTTTGTAGGCGGTGTTTGGTCAGATTGTTTTGGCCAAAATACGGCCGCGGTTACTGTTGCCAATATTGTGGCGGCATCTTCAGACCCCGCCGCAGGGGGTACCCCAAGTATAGCAGATTTAACCAACGCTGGTCTTACCAATGTAACGGGCGATCAGACGGTATATGAAGAAGCCATTGCCAATGCCAGTCCAGTACCCACCACCTTGGCAGATTTGCAAGCCGTGATAAATGCGGCCAACAATCCTTCCAACACCACCATTGTGGAGGTCACAGGGCCCAACAATCTGGTTTGGATGGACCGCAACCTGGGAGCCAGCCAAGCAGCCACCTCTAGTACCGATGCTGCTACCTATGGTAGTTTGTACCAGTGGGGAAGAGCCACCGATGGGCACGAGCAGCGGGCCAGTGGTGTTACCAATACCCAAGCAGATGCACCGGAACATGATCTCTTTATTTCCGCTACTTCGGATTGGCGTGTAAATCCGGAAGATAATTTATGGCAAGGCGTTAATGGTGTCAACAATCCCTGTCCTGCAGGGTATAAGTTGCCTACGGATGCAGAGTTTTCTGCATTGGGGTTTACAAATTCAACCACCGCGTATGGGAGTACTTTGAAACTTTCCCTGGCCGGCTACCGCAATGGAAATAATGGCGATTTTGTGAATGTAGATTCCAATGGCGTCTATTGGTCCAGTACCATAAATGGTGGAGCCTCAAACTACTACTACATCAATAGTAGTAGTACGTCTGTAAACTCAATTAATCGTGCCTTTGGGTTTTCTGTGCGTTGTCGTAAGGACTAACTATTTTGGGAGTGTCCTGTAAATGCAAAACGAGTTGCTTTACCAGGAATCCTTTTTTTATTGATTCGCAATTCAAACACAAAAATGAAATCGTTCACCTTCTGGTGCTTACTGGCATTGAGTACTGCCCTGCAGGGGCAAACCCTCCAAGGGCAGCTGTCCCAACATGCAGGGCAAGAACTACGCCTTCTCGGGTTTGCGTATTATCAAACAATCCACTTAGCAACTACGGTTGCAGATAGTTTGGGCCACTTTGTTTTGACCTATCCAAAAGATTATGTGGGCATGGGCATTTTAAAAGCCCAAAACCAGGCCAGTGCCCTGGTGGTACTTTCCGAAAAAAAAGTAGTCCTTAGCGGGACACATCTCAATGATTTGGCTTCCTTGACATTTTTCAACAGTCCTGCCAATACCCACTTTGGGTACTATGCCAAAGCACAGGGGCTGTATGCCAATGCACAGTCTGCCTGGCAATATCTCGATAAATTGTATACCAACGAAGTGCTTTTTAATGGCCAAAAAAAACTCCAGAAAGCCATTCAAAAAGAACAACTGCGCCTTCAAAAAGAAGAGGCCGCTTTTGTGGCTGGTTTGGATCAAAAAAGTTATGTACGCTGGTACATTCCCTATCGGAAAGCGGTACAGGAGATGCCCGGGGTTGTTCGAAGACACACCGAACGCATTCCAGCAATGCTCCACCAATTTAGAACCACCAACTTTAACCAACCCCACTTTAAAACCAGTGGACTGTTTCGGGAGTACCTGGAAGGGCATTACCTACTCATTGAAAATATGGGGCAGCCGCTCGACAGTGTGTACCGCCAAATGAATTTGAGCACACAACACTTGCTAGATAACTTGCAAGCTAACGATACCTTGCTTCCTAAGGTAGCCAAAAATTTGTTCAACTATTTCGAAAAGCGCAGTCTCTACAAAGCCGCTGCTTATTTATCGCGCGGCTTGTTAAACAACTTTGAGGGGATGTTGGACCCGAGTTTGGTGGCCCAATTAGAAAGTTATCGCAAACTCAAGGTAGGGGCTACTGCCCCAGATATTCTCTTGCAAAACAACACCAAGCTCAGTGCTATTAAAACTCGAAAACTGCTTGTTTTTGGCGCCAGTTGGTGCCCAGCCTGTAAAAAAGAACTCCCAGAATTGTTGGCAAACCATGCCCAGTGGAAATCCAAAAATACAACCATTGTGTACATCTCCATAGATACCGATGCGAGGGCATTTGAAACCACCTATGAAGAGTTTCCTTGGCAAAGCTTTTGCGATTTTAAGGGTTGGGAAACCCAAGCGGCCAAAGATTATTTGATTTTTGGAACCCCCAGTTACTTTTTGTTGGATGCAAACAACCAAATTTTATTGCGCCCAAAATCGGTGGCACACCTCAATGCTTGGATGCAAACCCATCTGAAGGACTAAGCAGTGAAGCAAGCACAGTTTTAGGCACCAAAAAAAAAGCAACCGAAAATGGAAAAGATTTTCGATTGCCATCTCTAAAAAAACAGCATCTATTGAAAGCATTTTGGAAATAGATTTCAGATACATTCAAAGATACACTTCTTAACAGCATGACACAATCCCCAGAAATGGGGATCTTTTAAAAATCCCTACTTTCAGGGATGTACTCCCTATTTCTGGGGATATAGTTTGTTGTAACTTCCTGATTTAAAAGTATTTGACATTTCGAAAAAAAACGTAGTTGATCAAGCCATTGAAGGTGAGGGCAGCCAGTAGCCGCAAAGAGATTCTTTTTTTTTAAAAGAAGCACTGGTTTTTGAGCGGAAGCACCGATGAAAACATTTTTTACCTTCCAAAAATGCCCGGCGGGTGGGTTGTTGTTTTTGAAGGCTAGGAGGGGGAAAAAGACAAAATCTGCTTTTTTGGCCTTTTTTTGCCAAAAAAAGAGGAAAAAAAGGGGGATAAAAACACCCAAAAAGGGGTTTTTATGCAGCCAAAAAAACCAGATATCGGCTATATGGACCACTTATTCCCATATATGCCCACTTATTGATTTGCATGAAAAATATCAAATAAAAAGTTAGAAATTTGATTCAAGTTGATTCCAATACAAGAAAAAATGTTTTTTTTTAATGTAGGAGGACATGAAATGATTTTTTAGGTTGATTTAATTAGGGGTAGTTGTCACATAAAAAAATTTCTCTTGTATTTTTCAATTACTATTCATAGTTAGTAAAATTGAAGTTAACGCTACTTTGAATTCCACTCCCAAGAATCTATTTTTTTTTAAAAGATAGGTTTGTTGGAATTCAAAGTTTTTTTAAAACAACCAAAAAAATGATTTTCAGAAGACGTTTGTTTAAGCACAGATTTCATCGTTTGGATTGGATTAAAATACCGGACCAAAGAAAATACATGGTGGATTATATCGAGCGTAAAAAGCTATTGATTGGGTTGACCAAGGAAGCGGTGATTGAAAAACTAGGCGATGAGTTGAATGATCCCAATTCAAATCTATGGTCTTACTATGTGGGGATTGATACCGTACTGAGCACTAAAAGCTATTTTTTCATCTATTTTAATAAAGAAGGTGTTGTTTACCAAACCCTACAAAGTTAAGCCTAAGGCTTCTAGCTATGACTTTGCTACTGCTTTTGTTAGGTCAATTTTAAGAACTTATAAAACACTTCTTGTCTACGTTTTGCAACCGGAACTTTTTTTTGATTTTCGAGCACACACTGCATGTTGGTCGCTTTGGTTATTTTAAGAATATGGTCCACATTTACAATGTATTTATTGTGGGTTCTAAAGAACTTTTTTGAAGGCAATTCTTTTTCAAAACTTCCAATGTTTCTAGAGGCCAACCTACTCTTGTTGTCTTGGGTATGTACCCGGGTGTATTTTCCATCGGCTTCCATGTAGGCAATGTTTTCGGTGGCAATCAATTCAATTTCTTTGATTCCTTGAACCGCAATTTTTTTAGCAGCGTCCACTTCGAGTTGCTCTTGCTTTTTTTTGAGTACGGCTTCTCGTTGCGAGATGTTATGGATTGCCTTATAAATTGCTTTTTTAAGAAGTGGGATTTCTATGGGTTTTAAAACATAAGAAGCAATGTTGTCATTAACGGCTCTCACCCCAAAATGTTGGTGGGAACTTATTAGGATGACCTCACTCTTTGTAGGTGCAATTGTTTCTAAAAAACTAAAGATGGTTTCGTTTCCAATTTCAATATCTAGCAGCAGTAGGTCGGGTTGCTTCCGTGTATATGCTTCAAGCCCTTGATGAAGATTGGTTGCGGACACAACACTTCCAATTCCTGTAAAGTGTTTTTTTAATATTTTTTGGAGTATTTCGATGCTTGTGAGGTCATCTTCTATGATAAGTACGCTGTATTTTCTCAAATGTATTTTTTCATTTTTTTTTTTAAAGATACGTTTTTTTGTGGATTTATTGTTGGGATTTGTTAAACAAAACCATTTTTTTTGGATTCAAAATTCCCACTTGTTCCCTTATTCCTACCACTTGTTCGCTATAGCGCCCACTTATTTATTTGTAGCTTATAAAGGACTTCTTGTTTGTTAACTTTACAAAAAAAAAAGAACATGCATTGCCCCTACTGTAGCTCGAATGACAAACTGCAAGTTCGAATTCCAAGGAATTTTATCTTTAAATGGTTGCCTTCCGGAAAATCGTTTGTTTGTTATTTTTGCGGGCGCAGATATTTTTTTTGGAAATCGATCTACATTCCTTATTCCTGGTATTTTTTATTTTTTTGGAGGTCAAAAAAATAAAAGCAGTTTTCTGTAAATATTTCCCAACGTTTCATGGGGCGCGGCTGTAGATTTTTGGACCTGTCTCTTTTACCCATCTTACGCTGCCGACGATCTTCCGCGTTTGGATATCCTTCGTAGTCGAG
>ERZ1027296.75-NODE-75-length-16438-cov-13.430385_pt1 | contig 16438 bp, 16 predicted proteins | sample MGYA00520864_ERZ1027296 | MGnify/ENA primary metagenome ERZ1027296 (study PRJEB33307, sample SAMD00078851) | marine metagenome | biome: aquatic biome; feature: sea water; material: coastral sea water | place: Japan | collected 2015-01 | depth 1 m m ... | reverse complement strand
CACTCAATGAATGAAGCTTTGGATGAATTCAATGCTCAGACAGAGGGAAATTTAGACTTTAAGCTTGAAATAGGTATTGGTATTAACTCTGGAAACTGCATTGTTGGCAACATGGGTTCTGACAAACGTTTTGACTATACCGTTCTTGGCGATGCTGTGAACCTTGCATCTAGACTGGAAAGTCAATCATCCAATTATGGTTTGCACATGATCGTGGGTGAGAATACTCACATGGATGATTCTGAATTCACGATCATTGAGATTGACAAAATTGCAGTCAAAGGCAAATCTTCTGCTGAAACAATCTATACCTGTTTTAAACCAGAGATGAAATTTACAGAGGAATTCTTAAAAAAACATGAAGCCTTCTTGGTTGAATATAGAAGTCAAAACTGGGATGGTGCTAATTTATTAATTGATGAATTAATACCTTCCTCTAACGAGCTTGAACTATACTACAAGCACATGAGAGCAAGAATTGAAGAATATATTGCAAGCCCCCCTGCGTCTGACTGGGAAGGAGTCTATGTTGCTAAAAATAAATAGAATTCGATCCCTATCAATTTTTGCTATCTGCATAAGCTCAATCAATTTGATGGGTCAAGCCATTGTGAATATCGAAGATTTACGGCGTGAAGGTGAGATAGGGTTTTTTACCAATATTAGTGCTAATTTCAATGCATCAAGAGGGAATAGAGATAGAGATTTTTACTCGGCACAATTAAGATTTGATAATAATTCTGAAGAAGCTGAATCTTTTCTAATCCTCCAACAAAGCGAGAGAAAGTCCAATGATACGCCCATTGATGAATCAACTTTTATGCATGCAAGATATATTTTAGTTGGTCAAGAAGCTGTGAACTGGGAAGTATTTGCTCAATACAGTGAAAACCCTTTCAGAAATTATAAAAAAAGATCTGTTCTTGGTGGTGGTCTGAGATATGAACTATCAGACTCAGCGCGCTTGGGTGCCGGTTTACTTAACGAGGATGAAACCGATCTTACCGGAGCATCAAAAACAACAGAAAGACTTGGCTTCTATCTACATAACTCATTTGAGGTAGCAGAAAATATTTACTTCAAGCCAACCATATATTTTCAACCAAGCCTGGATGATTTTGAGAATGACTACAAAGCAAGTATCATCTTAGCCTTAGATTTTAAAGTAAATGAAAATGTTAATATCAAGATGCAGTATTCATCTTTTCATGACTCAGATCCGCCTATGTTGGCTGAGAAGACAGATGAATCCATCTCCACTGTATTTTCATATAACCTAAATTAACTATGGAAGGATTTATAGAAATTTTTAGAAATGTTTGGGAAGAAGGTTTCCTTGGCATTGGCATCACTGAGATTATAGTCTCAATGCTCATATTTATAGCTGGGGCTATATTCAGAGCTTTTTTTGTTGGCAGAGTGCTTAAATGGATGGAAAAACTCACTGCCCATACAGATTCTGAGATCGATGATGTGCTGCTTGAATCACTAAAAAAACCTCTTGGATATATTCCAATGACGGTTGCTTTATATTTTATAGCTGTCTATCTCCCCCTTTCAGGTATGGCAGATACTTTCGCTACTAATCTCGTTAAAGCAATGATTGCTTTTACTATTTTTAGTGCTCTTGCCAATAGCATTGCTCCAATTTTTCAAGCGTTTACTTCAAGCGCAGTACTAACGAAATCAATGACCATGTGGCTTGAGAGAGCTGCAAGAATAATTATTTGGATCATTGGGCTTGGAATAATACTTGATATCTTTGGTATTCAAATTGGTCCTTTGGTTGCTGGTCTGGGCTTGTTCTCTGTGGCTGTTGCGCTTGGAGCTCAAGATTTATTTAAGAACCTTATCTCTGGATTATTGATTATTGGAGAAAATAGATTTCAACCTGGCGATCGTATTGAAGTGCCTGGCTCCCTGCATGGCATGGTTGAAGATATTGGTTTTAGATCAACGCTTGTCAGAATGTTTGATACAGCTCCCATGCTGGTTCCAAATAAAGATCTCTCAGATGTAAAAGTTATCAATCATGGCAACATGGAATATAGAAGAATTAGTTGGACACTCAACCTTATTTACTCAACCACTCAAGAGCAGCTGGCAAAAATTTGTGAAGAAATTACAAACTTTATTACTACTTCGGAAGAATTTGTTAATAACCCCAATCAAGAGTCTTTTGCTAGAACTGAAGAGCTGGCTTCGAGCTCAATTGATGTTAGAGTGCTTTGTTACACAGATCCGGTCGGCTTGACTGATTTTTCTAAAATTAAGCAAAATCTTATCTTTGAGATTATTAAAATTGTCCGCAACAATGGTTCAGAATTTGCTTACCCTTCAACGTCTGTCTACGTAGAAAACACTGATCCATTGAATGTTGCAGATTATTCAACAGAGGGTCTAAAAGCAAAAGATATTTCTCACCAAGCTGCGCCTGATAAAGGTGATGACTAATTTGAAGTTCTTTGAGAGACGCTCAGTTCTAATTCTTTAAACAATCCAGGATGCTCTTCAGAGAGCTCTGCCAAGTCTGACTTAGTTAATTCAAGCAGTTTGGTATCATCGGCAGCAGTAATGGTGGCGTTTCGCGGAGCATTTCCAAGCAAGCCCATCTCCCCAAAATAATCTCCTGCAACCAAATAGACTGGCTGATCGATTTCAACTTTAACCTTTCCATATTCAATAATGAACATCGAATCAGCCTCTTCGCCCTTTGAGAAGATAGTCTCATGCTCACTCACAAGAACTACCTGAAGCTTTTCATTGATTTTCCCCACTGCCCCGATTGGAAGCTCTTGAAACAGAGGTACAGAAGCAATAGCCTCGAAGCTAACTAAAAAATTCTTTTTTTGAATTTCTTCATAATATGCTGATGCAAGAATAGCTGCTGGTAAAGCAAACATGCCTATACCAACTAACATGGTAAAACTTGCTAACAACTTGCCAAGGTCTGTCATAGGCACAACATCGCCATAACCTACAGTAGTTAAAGTGGCTATACCCCACCACATGGTGGATGGAATACTGCCAAAGACATCTGGTTGAACAGTGGATTCTAAAAAGTATATAAACGTTGAAACAACCAATAAAATTGAAATCACCATGATTTGCGATCCAAGCAAAGCATTGCGCTGTTTAATAATTGTTTTAATTAATGTGTTTGTTGGTAATAGAAATCTGGACTGACTAAAAATATCAAAGAGTCTGAATAAGCGCAGAATTCTTAAATCATAAACAGAAAAAAATACTTGATTGATAAGGACCAATCCGTCAATTGATATTAGAAATGATAGCCTGCGCTCAACAAGAACCCGCAGGAATAACTCAATTGCAAAAATGCTTATGGAAATCAGATAGAGTGTCTTAAGTATTGGGAGATCGAGAGGAAAATAACCAGCACTAGAAATTATTTGATGAATGATATTCAAAGCTATCACTGCTCCAAAAAACTTATTCAATGCTTCTAATGTATTTTTCATAAAATGATTATAACTTGAGTGTGTTATATGAAAAACCTGTCTTAAAATATTAATCATTAATGTTGGATTTATTTGATAGGATAGTTCTTTGAAGAAATCAATTTTAGGGGTGAATAAAAAGCATGTCTGACCAAACTATCCTTACAACCACTTTGGTCGTTCTCATGGGTTTGCTCATTTGGGGTAAATGGCGCTATGACGCGGTTACGCTTATTTGCTTGGCGGCATTGGTTTTATTTGGCGTTGTACCTGCAGATAGTGCATTTTCAGGCTTTGGCCATCCTGCTGTTATAACAGTTGCTCTTGTGCTTTTAATCAGTAGAGGTTTGCAAGAAGCTGGAATGGTAAGTTTGGCTGGAAACTTAATGTCTCGTCTGACTCTGTCAGAAAATCAATACATGATAGTGATTATGGTTGTTGCGGCATTTTTATCCTCATTCATGAACAACATTGGAGCCATGGCTTTATTGCTTCCGATAACACTTTCGCTATGTCAAAAAATGGAATGGAACCCTTCAAAATTTCTTATGCCGTTAGCTTTTGCCAGTATTCTTGGTGGCATGAATACGGTCATAGGCACACCTCCAAATATTATTATTGCTCAATACAGACAAGAATACACAGGTGTTGCTTTTAACTTTTTTGACTATTCATTTGTTGGGCTTGCTGTAAGTATCTTAGGTGTTCTATTTATTGCATTGATTGGCTTTAGGTTTGTAAAAGTACGTGACAATGCTAATGATGCAACCAGACTAATCGATTTAAAAAACTATCTTTTTGAAGTAACCGTAAAAGAAGATAGCAAAGCCATTGGGATGAGGTTGTCAGAAATAAAAAAGATTTCCGGTCCTGAAACTGAGGTCTTAGGTGTAGTAAATGAAACTGGGGGTGTTTCAAGAGTTTCTATGGGTAAAAAAATACAACCAGGACAAATCTTGGTCATCAAAACCTCTCCAGATTATATTTCTAATATTCAAGAATCTCTTGGATTTGAAATTGCCGATGATCTCGTCACGGTGAAAGAATCTGATTTAGCAGAAATTGAGGTTATGGTCACTGCTGGATCTAGACTTGTTGGCAGAAAGCATGAATTCCTTAAAAGACTTGCTTCAGATGATCTGGCATTACTGGGTTTGTGGCGGCAAGGTGCAAAATTTAGAACCAGGCTTGCAAGAGAAGCATTTAAGATTGGGGATGTCTTACTGCTAGGTGTTAGAACCATCGATGATGAAGGAGTTAAGGAAAGAATAAAGCATCTGGGCTTGATGCCACTTATGGAAAGAGATCTTCAAACCATCCCCAGTAGAAGCCGATTATTAAAAAGCTTGGTATTTTTTGGGCTAGCAATTGGCCTAACAGCCTTTAACGTAATTGATATAGTCGTTGCATTTTTGCTATGTGTTATAGCCTTTATCTCTATCAAAGTTTTAAATGGAAATTTATATAGAAATATTGAATGGCCAGTTGTGGTCATGCTGGCTGCAATGATTCCAGTTGGTCAAGCACTCGAAACTTCTGGAATTTCTTTGAATATTGCAAACTTCATATCCACCAGCACAGCAGGCATGGCTTTGCCTTGGCTAATCCTGATGATTTTAGTGATTACAATGTTTGTTTCAGATATTGTAAATAATGCAGCAACTGCTGTAATCATGGCGCCTATTGCAGCTAATCTTGCCATTCAAGTTGGGCAACCAGTTGAACCCTTTCTCATGGCAGTAGCTGTCGGAGCTAGTTGCGCCTTTTTATCTCCAATTGGACACCAGTGCAACACCTTAGTGATGGCACCAGGAAACTATAAATTTGGAGATTACTGGCGCCTTGGTTTACCGCTTGAATGCGTGATAGTGGCAATCTCAATTCCAATGATTTTATTTGTTTGGACTTAAGTTTAAGTAATCTCAGAAATTAATTTGCTTAAATTTTCAGGGTCTTCGAAGAATGAAAAATGGCCGACCTCGTCCATTGTATGGGTATGACATGAAACAGCATTCGTGAAATTTTCTACAGCCTTTAAATCGACCAGCCTGTCTTTGCTGCCCAGGATGATTGAAATAGGAATTCTTAAATTCTTTAACTCATTTAAATCCAATTGATAATTATTGCACGCATGCAAATCATTTAGCATCACAGGCTCATCGCCATCAGAAAAAGCATTCTTTAAACCAAGAAGTCTTCTATAAAGACCATATTTAATAATGAAGTCTGCTGCATGACCATTGCCTGTCTTAGCTTTGGTAAGCAATGCATCAGCAACTCTAGTGGGATAGATGCTATTAACTAGAATTAAAGATTTTGCTGAAAATTTACGCTGAAAGACCATATCCAAAGCAATTAATCCACCCATGCTATGCCCGCAGAGAGAAAGGTCTTTAAGATCATAAGCTGAGAGACAATCAATTAAAAATTCACTATATGCTTCAATGTTATTGCTTGAGAATCCTTTCGAATCACCATGACCAGGCAGATCTATTATTAAAGGTTTGTTATATTCAGAATCAGGTAACTTTATAGCTCTAACCAATCTATGATCCATGCCCGCTCCTGCAATAAAAAGAATAGACTTCTTTGTCTTATCAATTGACTCAAAATTATGAAAGTATGTTTGGGGGCTATTCATTTGCTAAATCTATTTTTAATTCATGTTGATGGTCAAGTTACATCAACTGAAACTTTAAATGTGGTAGACCCGAATGGACTCGAACCATCGACCTTCGCAATGTCAATGCGACGCTCTAACCAAAACTGAGCTACGGGTCTAAAATATCAAAGTATTATACAGCTAGAGAAATAATAAGATAAGCCTGAAATATATTATGGAGCTATGAAGAATTCTGCTCGGTATTATATATGTCAAAAAAACTTATTTTTAAATTTAAGTAATTAGCGTATTTACGAAAATACTGCTTCGCAAAGACTCTTGCAGGAAAAACTGAATAATCTCCTTGCTCGATACCTTTGATGTAATTTACATTTATATACAATTGAGAGGCAACTTCAAACTCTGTCAAAGATAACAATTTTCTTCGCTGTTTAAATACTTTTCCAATCTTGCATGTATAAGCAGACTTGAGGCAAGGTTCAGTATTTATTTTATTTAATAACATCTTCAACAATTTAAATAATTAAAGTCGAACCATCAATTATACATAAAAGTGATAAGTTGTCATTTTTTATGCTGCATAAATATATGAGCATGATTTAGATCAATTGAAAAGATTTTAGAATTCAGTCTATTGCAATAGACCTTTGAGTTAAGAACTCTTTTGTATCCTCAAGAATAGCTTGGGTTTCAGTAGAATTATCTTTTTCTAAGAGCTTTTCTAGATCTGTCATGACCTTGCTCATAGAGCCCCAGGGCCCCTCCTCATTCAATCGTTCAGTAATCAGGGATTCATAACGATTCATCATGTCCTCTGGAGCAGCTTGAGGATAAAACTGACAGATCAACCTTTCTGCAAATAGTCTATGGCGCTCATCAGTTATATTGCGACAAATTTTTATTCTTTCTTCTGCTGAATCTATACGATGAAAATCTGCCATTAGATCTTTGTCTTCTTTGGATGGAAAGCCACCGGCATAAATCATTTGCTCGATATGATCATATTCGTTATTCCAGTTATTAATTTTGTCTGCCATGGCTTGACTGACAAGTGACTGAAAATCAATATTTTCTCTTACCTGCTTAGCTCTATCTTCCAATATAGCAAAATCCATATCAAAGGCATTTTTATCATCAATCATTGAACTAGGACATATGGGTATCGTTTTATTAATTCCATATTTTTTAAATGGGCCTGATTTACCTGGTTTTTGAACCATAGAGTAAATTTCCTGCATATCTAGATCAAAGATTTCTTGGGGCTCAAAGCTTAAATCAAAAAACATTAAATCATTGGGAGCTTTGCTACCGCATGGAACAACAGGATACCGAAAAACTTCTCGTCTGAAGACTTCTCCTAGGCCTAAAAAACCTTGCTGTTGGACAGCATCTTGAACGCCTGCCTTGGAAGAAATACTCAGAAAAAAATCTATTAGCTCGGGTTTTTTCTTATTAATTATTTCAAGCAAAGAAATCATTAATTTACAGTCAGCAATTGCATCATGAGCATCACCAATTTCAATGCCATTGGCTTCTGCCAAGTCTGCCTGCTTCAAACTAATCGCTGGGCCGCCCTCATAGAGAGGAATATTCAATAAATTGGGGAAGAAGGCAGCAACATTATTCATCATTAACAAAAGATCCAGCCTGCTGTTTCCATTGGTATTGGTAAGATATGACTCAAATAAATTCCAGTAAAACTGTCTTCTGATAAGCTCTTCATCATAAGCCATACCATTGTAAGTAATAAAAACCCCTGGCTCATCAATGGTCCACTGACGCCATTGTCGATTAAGATCTCGCATCATTTCATAATGCGATACATTGGAATTAAAAAGATGAGTTTTTTTATTCGTTACCATAGCCATAGGGTGAGGTATCGCCCATGGCAGTGGAGCGCAGCCTAAATTCTGCTCATCTTGAATTTCTAAACTACGATTCGCCTGAATAGACCCGCATTGGAGTATTTGGGCAAAATCTTTGATTAGCCCGGTTGTCTCAGTGTCGTAAAATATTAAATTATTTGATGGCTCCACGCTTAGGTAGGATATTTACCTAACTCATGTCTTGCGACTGCTCGTCTATGGACTTCATCCGGACCATCAGCAAGTCTTAACGTCCTCATTCCAGCATACATCCTTGCCAGCGGGAACACTTGAGATACTCCTGCGCCACCGTGCATCTGAATGGCACGATCAATTACATCACAAACAATATTAGGAACAATCACTTTGATTTGAGCAATTTCACTTGCGGCAACTTTATTGCCGACAGTGTCCATCATATGAGCTGCTTGTAATGTTAAGAGCCTAGCCATATTTAATTCAATTCTTGAATTGGCAATGATGTCCATGTTTCCGCCTAATTGAGACAAAGGCTTACCAAAAGCAACTCTGCTTTGAGATCTTTCGCACATCATTTGCAGCGCTCTTTCACCCAAGCCAACAGCTCGCATGCAATGATGAATTCTTCCAGGCCCAAGTCTTCCTTGAGCAATTTCAAAACCTCTGCCTTCACCTAGAATCATATTGCTTTTTGGGACTCTAACATTGGTAAATTTTAGATGAGCATGACCGTGAGGAGCATCATCCCAACCAAAAACTTCCATCATTTTTCTTACTTCAATTCCCTCAGAGTCCATGGGGACAAGGATTTGAGAATGTCTTTTATGCCTTGGAGAGTCTGGATCTTGATCAGTCACACACATAAAGACAATAATTTTACAACGAGGATCTCCAGCACCTGATGTCCACCATTTTTCACCGTTAATTACATACTCATCACCTTCAAGAACTGCAGTAGCAGCCATATTGGTTGCATCCGAAGAAGCTACTCCAGGCTCAGTCATGCCAAAAGCTGACCTAATTTCTCCAGCTAACAGAGGCTTCAACCAAGTCTCTTTCTGCTCTTCAGAACCATATCTCTCAAGCACTTCCATGTTTCCTGTATCAGGTGCAGAACAATTAAAAACTTCAGAAGCGATTCCTACTGCTCCCATTTTTTCTGCTAGATGAGAATATTCAAAATTACTTAAACCAGTTCCAAACTCACCCTCATACCCCGGCAGGAAGAAATTCCATAGGCCTTCAGCCTTGGCCTTAGCTTTCATTTCCTCCATGATGGGAGGCACACACCATCTACCGCCCTCTTCAACCTGCTGAGCATATGTTGCTTCATTGGGTTTAATTTCGGTATCTATAAATGCTTGAACCCTATCTAGAAATGCTTGAACTTCTGGCCTTAAATCTCTCATTACTTTCCTCTTATTAATGGATGTTATTTATAATATAAGTATTGTGAATGTTATAAAATAACTTTATTATTAGTATTCAATTGGTTTACACCCATGATAACTGCAAGCAAGTTGCAAAGCTATAGGATCAGAAAAAAATGAAAATAAGTTCTTTTGATTTAAATCTATTTGTCATTATGAACTCCATTTATACCGAAGGTAGTCTTACCAAAGCAGCTGAAGTAGTAGGTATAACTCAACCTGCTGTCTCAAATGCACTCTCAAGATTAAGAGAAAAGTTTGATGATGAACTCTTTGTAAGGACTGGCAGTGGGATGGTGCCTACTCAAAAAACAGAAAATATCATTAAAGATATACAAAATGCTCTGCAGCTAATGCAAAAAAGTGTCAATGAACCTGATGAGTTTGATCCAGCTACCAGCCAGAAAACTTTTAGAATTTCTCTCGGAGATATTAATGAAGGCAGAATATTGGCAATTCTTATGGGCAAAATGGAAAAACAAGCTCCAAATATTAAACTTGAATGCTACTACTCTTCCAGAGATCAAGTGCCTCATGCTTTAGCAACAAACGAGTTAAGTTTTGCTGTAGACCCTTTCATACCCAATTCAAAAGATACAAATTCAATGAAAGTGTTCTCTGATCGATTTGTTGTAGCTCACCGAGCCAATCATCCTGTATCAAAACTTTCGGAAATGAATTTGGATGAAATGCTTAAATTAAAATATATCAATATATCAAATAGAAAAAGAGGCGCCTCGGTCGTAGAAATGGAAATGCAAAAAATGCAATTACAGCCTGAAATTGCACTGAGATCTCAGCATTATCAAGTAACCCCAGAGATAGTTAGATCGACTGATTTGTGTCTGCTCTGCTCAGAGACTTTTGCAAAAAAACATGGTCTTAGCTACATTGAAATACCTATCAATGTTCCTCCTCTTGAGCAATATCTAATTTGGCATACTAGTGATGATAATGATGGATCGCATATTTGGATGCGCAATCTTATTATCGAATCTTTTGAAGAAGTAAGCTCGCTCAAGCTTTAGGGGCTTCCCCATAGTATAAAAAAGAAGCTATCTTTGGTCCTTTAATATATTTCTTCTTTAAATCCTTAAATTGAAACCCGCCAGAAAGAATTAACTCTTCAATATTTCTATTTAGATTGCAGCCACCGGCAATTTTATTCCAAAGAGGTGTCATTCGATGCTGCCATTTTTGAATCTTAGGCTCAGGAGCTAAGCCATGCTCCATAAAAAATAATGATCCCCCCGGTTTAAGCAGCCTATGAGCCTCTGCTAAAGCCTGCATGGGATCCGGGATGGTGCATAGACTAAACCCTATCACCACGCTATCAAATGTTGCAGATTCAAGATCAATGGATTCAGCTGTTGCCTCTACAAAAGAAATTTTAGAGTTAAAGTTTGAGGCCCTAGATTTTGCAATAGCAACTGAACTAAGGGCTGGATCAACTCCCACTATCTCAGATACTTTTTCAAAATTATAAAAATCAAAATTTAACCCTGACCCAATCCCTATCTCTAAAACTCTTCCATGAGCTTTAGGGATGATTTGAGCTCTCTTGTTTTGAAAACCCTCCATCCCACAACAGCAGTCTAATAGTTTAGGTAAACAATATTTCTCATAAAAGCTCATGACTGACTTAGGTCATGGCCCGCGGTACCAACTAACCCTCCATCTGAAGGTATAACTGCACCAACGGTATAAGCCCCCGCCCTTGAGCACAAGAAAAGTACTAGCCCAGCCATATCTTCAGGAGAACCAATTCTTTTTCTCGGATTTCTTGACTCGATTAATGAATAATCATGATTTACTGCAGCTCCTAACATCATAGATTCATATGGACCTGGGGCTATTGCATTGACCAAGATATTCTCTCCAACTAATCTTCTTGCTTGCACTCTGGTTAAATGATGAACAGCTGCCTTTGAGGTTCCATATGCATAACTCTCTAATGCAGGTACATTCAAACCATCAATTGACCCAATATTAATAACTCTAGCAGGATCTTCAACTGAAGCTTGTTTAGCTAGCATAGGTGTGAGTTTTTGGGTTAAATAAAAAATGGTTTTAACATTTAAATCCATGACTTTATCCCAGCCCTTTTCTGAATATTCTGCATAAGGTTCTCCCCATGAAGCTCCTGCGTTGTTAATGAGAAAATCTATGTGCTCCTCTTTTGATTGAATGAAATCAACAAAATCATTCATTCCATCCATGGTACTCAAGTCACAGGGCACAGGAATACACTCGCCTGCATAAGTCTTGGATAATTCATGAGCCTTTTCGATTAATGCAGCCTCTTTTCTGGCAGTAATATATACCTTGACACCATTAGCCAAAAAGCCTGCCGCTATCATCTCACCTATTCCTCTTGAACCGCCAGTAACAATTGCTACTTTTCCTGAAACATTAAATAGTTCTGCTATTTTCATACTTACCCTTACATAATTTAATAAATGCTTATGTTCCCTTGAAATCATTATGAATTCAATAGCATTGCCTTTAGAATACTGTCATGGAGTTAACAATAAACATCATCCTGCTGCTAGTTGGGATTACAATTCTTGTTTGGGGAGCAAATAAATTTGTTGACCATGCCTCCGTCATAGCTAAACATATAGGCGTTAGTGATCTTGTTATTGGACTGACACTGATCGCGGCTGGAACCTCGGCACCCGAGGTATTTGTTGGAATATCTGCTGTTTTGAATGGTAATGAGGATATTGCCCTTGGAACGGCTATTGGTTCAAACATATCAAACATTGCTCTTATTTTTGGCGTCTCTTGCCTTTACTTTAATGCAGCTTCTAAAACTCATTTATGGAATTTAATGCCTTTTGGCTTAACTGTATTATTGCTGGGATTAACGTTGGCAGATGGAACGATCTCTTTTAATGAAAGCATGGGTTTTGTGGGTTTATTCATGTTGTTTATGTACATCCTCTTGAAAACGGATGGCGTCCCTGATGAAGAAGACTCTGAGGCATCTGAATTTACAAAAAGTTTATTTTTATCAATGGTCGGGCTTGTTGGTTTGATAGCTGGTGCTAATATCTCTATTGTCTATGCCGAAAGCACGGCATTATTGTTGGGCATATCAGAGTTAATCATAGGTCTTACCATCATTGCGTTAGGAACTAGTTTGCCTGAGTTAGCTGCTACGGTTGCAGCGCTAAAAAAGGGCAAACATCAAATGGTTGTTGGTAATATTATTGGGTCCAACGTTCTGAATTTAGTTTTTGTTATTCCAATTATTGGATTTTTTGGATCTGTTCAGCTAAGTCCAGTCGTCATGGAAAGAGACTTCAGCATCCTTGCAATCTTAAGCTTAGTCTTTATTTTATTAGCAGTTGCATTAACCAAATTAAAATTCAATAGAGGTTTGTTTTTGGCAGCAGGAATAATTCTAGTCAGCAGCTACACTCTCTACATTGCCACTCTTTCTGGGATTGTATAAAAATTTCATATACAAGAAAAAAGATAGCGACAAGACAAACGTAACCACTTCAAAGATAAAAAAAGTATTATAAAAAGTTGGTGTGGTTGGAATTAATGCAAACAGATATCTACCAAGTGCAATACTAAAAGTTAAGAATGCAAGCAGTGATAACACATATGTTGCAATGCCCCTGCTAAAAAGACCAAGCAGGCATAAGAGCCCAATAATCATATTGATACCACCATACAAACCTGCAACTTCTGAATAACCAATCTCACCTGTAACTTGTAGGCCGACTGCGCCCATGAATGAAGGGATTTCATAACTAAGTTCAAGAGCATCTTTGACAGGATCAATAATCGCCCATGCACCTATACCAAAATATAAAACTGCGTAAGCCATCAGAAAAAGTCTTATAATCCAAATCATAGTATTTCCTATAAAATTTCGTTCTTTCTTTTATTGTGACCTGCTCTGGCAACGAAACAAATAAATAAACATATGAAAAACATTATAATAGGATCCTTGGATAAAGGCAGAAAAGTTATAAAACCAATGATATGAGTCAATATGAGCGAAATGCTAATCACATATATTGGCCAAAGGGGTGAAGTGGGATTTTTGCCAGAAAAATATCTTAAGATAAAATAATTCAAGGTAAGAAAGAAAGCCGGAAGAAGAACCCTGGCTCTGTATTCATCCATTTGATCTTGATTAAACTCAGTCGCGAGAAATGCGATAGGTAATTGATCATAAAAAAATAAAGCAATAAAGATCCTCAACGTTGTATACAGACCAACAAGTATCAATGAATATTTAATCAACCTTTCCATCAATCTATTAGAATACACTTAAATATAAAAAATTTTAAATTTTTAGCCGCTTAATAAGATATGAATATAATTTTAGATACAAATGAATGTCCCGCAGTTCCACATCCTGAGCCCTATTTAGGACTAAAAGCTTCTATTCTAGAAATCCAAGAATTTATTCAAAGAACCATCAAATCAAATAAACAGCCCATTGTAATTTTTGGAGCTAATTGGTGTCCTGATGCAAGGTTGTTAGAAGGTGTAATCCAGTTGCCAACTGTAAAAAACTTTCTTGAAAAAAATGCAAACATTTTAAATATAGATGTGGGGAACTATGAAATGAATACTGAATTGTTTAGTTTTTTTGATAAAAATATTGAAGAAGGCATACCAAGAGTATTTATTATGGACAGAAAGGGTAAAACTCTAAACTTGCATGTCAACGACACCATGCGAAAAGCCCGAGACCTCACTACTCAGGATATTTTTAACTACTTACAAGAATTTGTTATTGAGACTTAATTAATAACGGAAATGCTTAATCTTGTCTCTGCTATTTTTTAAATCTGTCATTGCATGAATGCCTATCTCTAGGTGTTGCTTTGCCCATTTAGATGTAACGGCCTGATCTGATTTTTCAGTTTTGACCCCGTCAGGTGTTACAGGAACATCTGAAACTAAGAGTAAAGCTCCGCGGGGAATCTCGTTGTAATGGCCAACTATAAAGATCGTGGCAACTTCCATATCAATACCAATGGCTGTAGTTTTTTTTAGTTTCTTTAAAAAAGTTTTATCATGCTCCCAAACCCTTCTATTGGTTGTATAAATTACTCCTGTTCGATAATCAGTACCGGCATCTAATATTTTGTCAGAAACAAACTTGTGTAACTTAAAAGAAGGTAAAGCAGGGACTTCTGGAGGAAAGTAATCATTAGATGTTCCATCGCCTCTGATAGCTGCTATAGGCAGAATAAGATTTCCAATTTCAGATGAATCTTTGAGCCCACCACATTTCCCAAGAAACAAAACCCCTTTTGGTTTTCTTGCAACCAACAAATCCATAATTGTTGCAGCGTTGGGTGAACCTATCCCAAAATTAATTATGCTTAAACCTTCACTGTTGGTGCTGGAGGACATCGGTCGATTTTCACCTTGCACATCAGAATTAAACCTATCTGCAAACTGCTCAACATAGTCCTGAAAATTAGTTAAAAGAATGTAATCGCCAAAGTCATCCACAGGCATTCCCGTGTATCTTGGTAGCCAGTCTTTGGCTATATCATATTTGTTATCCATAAATCATTATAAACCATCACAGATAATCAAAGAATTTTGTTAGCTTTTGATTATTTTAGGCAGATTGATGGATGTTCCAATCACGAAGAATCATATCGGATGCTTTTTCTCCAATCATAATAGTTGGAGCATTGGTATTGCCGCCAACAATCGTTGGCATAATTGATGCATCTACTACTCTCAATCCTTTCACTTTGTGAACTTTAAGTCTGGTATCGACCACCGACATTTCATCATTCCCCATTTTGCACGTGCCTACAGGGTGATAAACAGTATCAGCTCCCTCACGCATGGCTTGTTCAATGTCAGCGTCATCATTTATATCGATAGGTCTTTGAGAGTGTTCAGATATGTATTTGCTAAATGGTTCGCTGCCAAGAACTTTCATCATTATTTTATAACCATCAACCATATCTTTCACATCATCAGGATGACTCAAAAATTTTGGATCAATTAAAGGATCTGCAAATGGATCTGCAGATGCAAGAGTGACCTCACCATGAGACTTAGGTCTTAATAGACACGAATGACAGCTCATACCTGTGCCCCATAGAAGTGTTCTACCATGATCAACAATCATTGCCGGCGCATAGTGAAATTGAATATTTGGTATTTTTAATTCATCGTGTGTTTTAACAAAAGCGCCGGCCTCTGCAATGGTAGAGGTAAAAAGACCGGTTTTCGTAAAAAGATATTTTAAGATCTCATAGGGATATTTAAAAAATATATTTTTTAAGCTGAAGCCTATCAATTTCATTGAGTTGTATTTATGAACTGTAATGTAATCAATGTGGTCTTGAAGATTTTTTCCAACACCGGGAAGATCTACTAGATGATCAATACCATGCCTGGTAATTTCATGAGCTGGCCCCACTCCTGATCTTAAAAGTATTTGAGGAGATCCAAATGCTCCTGAAGAGAGGATCACTTCCTTTGAAGCATTTAATGTAAAAGAATTATTATCACTGCCAATGCATTCAACACCTTTTGCATGACTTCCATCAATCAAAATTTTATTTACTTGAGTATCGGTCATCACTGTAAGATTATCTCTGTCTAAGACTGGAACTAAATAGGCCTTAGCTGCGCTGCACCGCTTACCATTAATTTGAGTTGTTTGATAATAGCCGAAGCCTTCTTGTTCAGCTCCATTAAAATCATCGTTGAAATTAAATAACTTTGATCCAGCCTCAACAAAAGACTTGCATGATTCAGGCTGATGAGCAATATCGCAAACGTTTAATGGGCCATTTTGACCATGATATTCATTGTTATGAATCTCATTGTGCTCTGCTTTTTTAAAATATGGCAATACCTCATCATACGACCATCCCTCATTACCAAGCTCAGACCAATGATCATAATCCCAACGATGGCCTCTCACATATAACATTGCATTAATTGAACTTGAGCCACCTAAGGTTTTACCTCGAGGCTGAAAACCCTTCCTATGCTCTTGAGTCTCACTGGGCATTTTGTGAGTGCCGCCAGCAGAATCTACTACCACTGATTCTGGTTCAGTGACTGTAACTT
>ERZ1027296.74-NODE-74-length-16600-cov-16.346147_pt1 | contig 16600 bp, 18 predicted proteins | sample MGYA00520864_ERZ1027296 | MGnify/ENA primary metagenome ERZ1027296 (study PRJEB33307, sample SAMD00078851) | marine metagenome | biome: aquatic biome; feature: sea water; material: coastral sea water | place: Japan | collected 2015-01 | depth 1 m m ... | reverse complement strand
GTATTGAAAGTATATCTTATGGTGCTGATGAATTAGCAGCATTTAAAGAAGCAGTAGCTGGACCAGCTGCAGCTGCTTGGATTGCTGATAACACAGCAAAAGGTCTTCCTGCTCAAGAGCTATACGATCTTTTAACAGGTATGATTGGTAAATAATCAATCTCCTGTATTAAATTATCTGTCGCATAATATGTGCGGCAGATAACTATCTTAGGATAATATTATGGCTTCAAATTCATCGGTTTTGATTGATAAAAGTTTACTAAGTAAACTGGATCGAGGTCTACATAAAATTGAAACCTTATTTGCATTAATTAGTGGATTAGCAGTTTTTTCACTTATGATGCTTGCTGTCATATCAGTAACTGGAAGACATTCTATTAATCAACCACTTCCTGGGTATGTGGATTGGATAGAGCAAGCTATGCCATTAATCGCATTCATGGGGGTTGCATATACGCAACGAAATGGAGGGCATATTAGGATGGATATTCTTGTTAGTTTTTTAAAAGGTAGAAGCCTTTGGGCAGTTGAATTTATTACGGTCCTATTTATGTTACTAGTAATGATACTAATAATATGGGGATCTTGGGCTCATTTTGCGCGAAGCTTTGATTTCAACGCTCCTATGTGGAGCCGTGATAGCTCCATGGATATTGCATTACCACTATGGCCTGCGAAGATATTAGCTCCTGTAGCATTTAGTCTTTTAGCAATTCGTTTAATGCTTCAACTTATATCATTTGGAAAAGCATTTGTTAATAATGAGACAAGACCTTCAGCAGTACCACTTGTTGAAGACGCCGCAACTCAAGCTGCAAATGAAGCCAATACAGTATCAGGCTAGGAAAGTTTTATGGAACCTATTGAAATTGGAATTGCCGTCAGTATTGGTCTTTTAGTATTTGTAATTCTTGGTATGCGAGTAGCATTTGCGGCCGCTATTGCAGGTGTTGTTGGTTTGATATGGATATTTTGGGCAAAAAAAGGATATACTGGTGATAGTTTTCTATGGGCATTAACTGTTGCCTCAAAAACTGCCGGTCAAGTCCCGCATTCAAAAGTATCTTCGCAAGCATTGTCTCTTATTCCAACGTTCATTCTTATTGGATATTTGGCTTACTATGCCGGATTAACAAAAGCATTGTTTGTTGCTGCTAAGAAATGGGTGGCTTGGTTGCCCGGAGGATTAGCGGTTTCAACAGTTTTTGCTACAGCAGGGTTTGCAGCTGTATCAGGTGCATCAGTTGCTACATCAGCGGTATTTGCAAGAATTGCAATTCCTGAAATGCTTGCACTTGGATATGATAAAAGATTTGCGGCAGGTGTAGTCGCTGCTGGAGGAACACTTGCCTCTCTCATTCCACCGTCTGCAATATTAGTTATATATGCTATAATTGTTGAACAAGATGTTGGCATGTTACTACTCGCTGGATTTGTTCCTGGAGCTTTTTCAGCAATAATTTATGGACTTTTAATTGTTTGCTTAGCTTTAAGTTTTAAAAATTTTGGTCCTCCAGTCTCTGGCTTTACTTGGCGTGAGCGGTTCGCCTCTTTGCCACCTGCAATGCCAATCTTTGCAGTTGTCGCAATAATAATATTATTTGTGTATAATCCATTTGGTGGTGATGCTTGGGGCACACCTACTGAAGGAGGTGCAATCGGTGCTTTCATAGTTTTTTGTATGGCACTTTATAGGGGTATGCGTTGGGCTCAATTAAAAGATGCGCTAATTGAAACGGCTAAATTGGCTGTCATGATATTCACAATTATTTGGGGTGTTTTAATCTACGTCCGATTCCTTGGATTTGCAGATTTACCATCAGCATTTTCTGACTGGATTACTTCTCTTGATCAAAGCCCAATGCTGACACTTATATTTATATTATTAGCTTATGCGATTTTAGGTATGTTCATGGATGCAATTGGTATGTTGTTATTAACATTACCAATAACATACCCAGCTGTTATGGCATTAAATGGTGGTGAATATGTCTCTGCTGCAGATAGTGCATTTGGTATGTCAGGTCCGATGGCAGGAATATGGTTTGGTATACTTGTTGTTAAAATGGCTGAATTCTGTTTGATAACACCACCCATTGGGTTGAACTGTTTTGTAGTAGCAGGAGTAAGGGATGATCTAAGTGTTCAGGATGTGTTTAAAGGTGTAACGCCGTTTTTTATCGCTGATGCTTTTACAATTGCAGGATTGATAGCTTTTCCAAGTATAGTTCTATGGCTACCATCATTAGCAAGTTAAAGTTAGAATGAAATATCAATTGCAATAAGTCTGATAGGCAGAATGAGAAATTTATATTCAAAATAAGCAATATAACTATTGTAGTTAGATAAATTATCACATTAGAATAATTTAATTTTTAGTATTATTATTTGAAGTATAAATTTATGACATATATCCCAAAAAATGATCGATATGAAAAAATGATTTACCGTAATTGCGGTAGATCTGGTTTGAAACTACCATTAATTTCACTAGGATTGTGGCATAATTTTGGTCACGATTTTCCACATCAAACAAAAAGAGAAATTTGTCAGACGGCGTTTGACAACGGAATTACACATTTTGATTTGGCAAACAATTACGGGCCACCACCTGGAAGCGCAGAAGAAGCATTTGGTGAAATATTAAAAACAGATTTTCAGGGCCTTAGAGATGAATTGATTATTAGCTCAAAGGCTGGATATGATATGTGGCCTGGCCCTTATGGAGAGTGGGGGAGTAGAAAATATTTGATTTCCTCTTGCGACCAATCTCTCAAAAGGATGGGGTTAGATTATGTGGACATATTTTACTCACACCGTTTCGACCCAAATACGCCATTAGAGGAAACAATGGGTGCGCTTGATCAAATAGTAAGATCTGGAAAAGCTCTTTATGCAGGGATTTCAAGTTATAATAGTGCAAGAACTAAAGAGGCTGTAAAAATCCTTAACGATTTAGGCACACCCTGTCTTATACATCAACCTAGCTATAATCTTTTTAATAGATGGGTTGAAGAGGATAAACTTTTAAATACGCTTGATAATTTAGGTGTGGGCTCAATTGCTTTCACGCCTCTTGCTCAAGGTATGCTCACGAACAAATATTTAAGTAAAATACCAAGTGAAAGTCGTGCAACTCAAGGTAAAAGTTTAGACAAAAATAAAATCACACCTCATCTTATTCAAGCGTTAAATGAACTAAACACCATTGCTGCTAATAGGGAGCAATCACTAGCTCAAATGGCAATTGCTTGGGTCTTGAGGGAGGGTAAGGTTACAACTGCACTAATTGGTGCCTCAAAACCCGAGCAGGTTAAAGACTGTGTTGGAGCTATTAATAATTTAAATTTCAACTCTTCAGAACTTTCAAGCATTGACAAAATTGCAAAAGATCAAGGTATTAACCTTTGGGCACAATCATCTGAAAGTATTTAACACCAAAGCTTTTATTATTAAAAATATTTACTTTTCAGCAGATGCTTGTTGAGCAAAAAATGAAGTTCCTTTAGGCACTTCTGGTAGTTGCATGTCATAAGAAGAACATCTAACGCGGCCTGATGCTTCTCCTCGAACTAATTCATGAGTAAGCGTGCTTGGTAAATGATTTGGACTTAGTTCAATTGCATCTTCAGCATAATAAGTTGAAATATATAATGTACGAGATTTATTTGATAAGTTTGGTGCTGATCCATGTAATAAACTTGCGTGCATCAGGCAAACAGATCCTGCTTTGCCAGTACATCTTATAATCTTATCTTCATGTTCAGCCAATATTTCGTCTGACACTGATCCAGTAAAAATTCCATTATGCCAGTGTGAATAAAGAGGCCCTTTGTGTGTGCCGGGTACTACCTCAAGAGGACCATTCTCTAAGGTTACGTCATCTATGAAAAGTAAGCATGTAATCATGTCATCATTTGTCATTGGTTCAAAGGGGAAATCTTGATGAAAATTTACTTTAGTAGCAGTACCAGGTAATTTTGAGTTCACCTTGCCATGATGAAATCTAATTCCTTGGCCAATTAGTTCAGCACACATATCAACAGATCGTCCATTTCTCATAACATCTGCGAATACCTCAGAGATTTCTTCAGGTGACTGAATTCGACGCAGCCCAGGTACATCAGAAGAATGACCAGGTTGTAAGTCAAAACGTGGCCGACCATCCATGGTTTCTCCATAGTCAGTTTTATAGTTTCGACTTTCATTGACCCAATCTAAAAAAGTTTTTTTTAAATTTTCAAGTTGCCTATCGTTTATGGCGTTTTCTACTAACAAAAACCCATCTGACCAAAATTGTTTTTTTTGATTTTGACTTAAGATCATTTTATCGGCCTTTTACAAAAAAATTTATGATTAATTAATTATCAAATTATAAATTAGTCAATATATTCTTAATAAGGAGTATAAGGCTTTTCATTATTGAAATTTATAAAATTTATTTGCTGTGTTTGAATATTTGATAAATCAAATTTTGTTTTAATTATGATTAATTTTTAAGCAAAAGTGTAATATTTTGTGCATTACTGTTTTGATTTATATTTTCTTTTTTTGAATTAGATGCTTTTCTTGATGGTTGCAAATTCTCTATGTAAAAAATCACTGGGAGTTTTTACTTTGTCACTTCAGTCTTCAATTTCATCAAGCGTAAAACTTCAGCGCGCATTTGGTAATGTAAGTTTATCTGTTGCAACTGATGCATTAGGCAATACTAAGCTTTCAGACCTTCGTCAGGAAGGTTCTATGAGGGCCGTATTTCCCAGATCAACGAATAATAATCTAGAAGCAGTTATTGTAAATACAGCCGGTGGTATAACTAGTGGTGATTATTTTTCAACTTATGCGAAAGTCGCAAAAGGAGCCAATTTAACCATTACTACTCAAGCTGCTGAAAGAATATACAGTGCTTTTGATAATGAATCTGGAAAAATAAATAATAACCTTTCGGTGGAAGAAAATGCACAATTATATTGGTTACCTCAAGAAACTATTTTATTTGATGGCAGTAAATTAGAAAGAAAATTAAACATAGAACTCTTTGATACATCTAAAGTTCTTTTCGTTGAGCCGATAGTATTTGGTAGATTAGCTTCAGGAGAGGAACTGGGTTCCTGTTTCTTTAAAGATAATGTTTCTATCAATTGCAACGGTGAACCCATTTATATTGATGGAATAAAAATGAACGGAAATATTACTAAAATTTTGAAGAATAAATCAATAAGTAATAACAACAAAGCAATGGCAAACATAGTCCTATACGATGCGAACTCAATTGAGATCTTAAATAAAATTAGAAAGCTACTACCAAGTACTGCTGGGGCTAGTCTGATTAATAATCATTTGTTGCTTATAAGAATTTTAAGTCCAGATAGTTATGAACTTAGAAAAAAACTTTTACCTATTCTTTCGCTGCTAACAGATAATGCCGTACCAAAAAATTGGAAACTTTAAAATGAAACTGACACCACGAGAAAAAGATAAATTATTAATTTCTATGGCTGCAGAAGTTGCACGTAAAAGATTAGAGCGAGGGGTAAAATTAAATTACCCAGAGGCAATTGCAATAATTACAGATGCAGTTGTTGAAGGTGCAAGAGATGGAAAATCTGTAGCTGATATGATGCAAGAAGGTGGGCGCATAATTTCAAAAGAGCAGTGTATGATAGGAGTGGCTGAAATGATCCATGACGTTCAAGTGGAAGCTACTTTTCCAGATGGCACTAAACTTGTCACTGTACATAATCCAATTCGCTGAAGGAGAAAAAATGATACCTGGTGAAATATTCCCTGCTAAAGGAATTTTGATATTAAATGAAGGCGCTATATCGCAAACTTTAATGGTAGAAAATAAAGGTGACCGTCCTGTACAAGTTGGAAGTCATTATCATTTTGGTGAAGCAAATTCAGCACTAAAATTTGATAGAGAAAAAGCGCTTGGCATGCGTTTGGATATTGTGGCTGGAACAGCTATTCGTTTTGAACCTGGTCAACGGCGTGAAGTTCAATTGGTTCCAATTTCAGGGAAACGCTGCATTTATGGCTTTAATCAAAAGATTATGGGAGAGTTGTAAATGCCAATTGAAATTAAGAGATCTGAATATTCTTCAATGTTTGGGCCAACCGTAGGCGATAAAATAAGGTTAGCTGATACTGATCTTATTGTTGAGGTTGAAAAAGATTTAACTATCTATGGCGAAGAGGTTAAATTTGGAGGTGGAAAAGTAATCAGAGATGGAATGGGCCAATCTCAAGAAACCCGGGCAGAAGGTGCTGTCGATACAGTAATTACAAATGCATTAATCATCGATCATAGTGGCATTTATAAAGCTGATGTTGGCTTAAGAGATGGAAGAATTCTCAAAATAGGTAAAGCTGGGAATCCAGACACTCAACCAGGTGTTGATATTATAGTGGGGCCTGGAACCGAAGCTATAGCTGGAGAAGGCCGCATTCTAACTGCAGGTGGATTTGATAGTCACATTCATTTCATATGTCCGCAGCAAATTGAAGACGCACTTCATTCTGGTTTAACCACAATGCTTGGTGGTGGAACAGGCCCTGCTCATGGAACTTTAGCCACGACTTGTACTCCTGGCTCATGGCACCTTTCACGAATGTTACAAGCAGCAGATGCATTCCCAATGAATCTTGCATTTGCTGGTAAAGGAAATGCTAGTAAGCCTGCTGCTCTTATAGAAATGGTAAATGCTGGGGCGTGTGCCTTAAAGCTACATGAAGATTGGGGAACCACTCCAGCTGCAATAGATTGTTGTCTCTCAGTTGCTGATGATATGGACGTCCAAGTCATGATTCATACCGATACTCTTAATGAATCTGGTTTTGTTGAAAACACTGTCAAAGCTATGAAAGGGCGAACAATTCATGCATTTCATACAGAGGGAGCAGGGGGTGGACATGCTCCTGATATTATAAAAATTTGTGGCGAAGAGCATGTATTGCCGTCTTCAACAAATCCAACAAGACCATTCACAGTAAATACTTTGGAAGAGCATCTGGATATGCTTATGGTTTGTCATCATTTAGATAAATCAATTCCTGAAGATGTAGCTTTTGCAGAAAGCAGGATAAGGCGTGAGACGATTGCAGCTGAGGATATTCTTCATGATATAGGTGCTTTTTCGATTATCGCTTCTGACAGTCAGGCAATGGGGCGTGTGGGAGAAGTATTGATAAGAACTTGGCAAACTGCTGATAAAATGAAGAAACAAAGAGGCCGTTTATCAGAGGAAACAGGTGAAAATGATAATTATCGTGTTCGGCGCTATATATCTAAATATACAATAAACCCAGCTATAGCGCATGGCATAAGCCATGAAATTGGTAGTATTTCTGAAGGAAAAAGAGCAGATCTTGTAATGTGGGATCCAGCTTTCTTTGGAGTAAAGCCAGAGATGGTGCTGCTTTCTGGAACAATTGTATCGGCTCAAATGGGTGATCCTAATGCGTCTATTCCGACACCCCAACCAGTTTATTCAAGACCCATGTTTGGTGCATTTGGACGCTCTGTTGAACGTTCTGCAGTTACATTTGTATCAGAAGCCGCGTATGCTGATGATATAGGAAATCAACTTGGCTTATCGAAAGATATTGTTGCAGTTGAGAATACAAGGAATATTGGAAAATCAGATTTAATATTAAATAATGCATTGCCGGTGATGGAAGTAAACCCAGAAACCTATGAAGTTCGAGCTGATGGTGAACTGCTAACATGTGAGCCCGCAAAAGAATTAGCAATGGCACAACGATACTTTCTTTTCTGATGACGGATTTTACAGCATTTGAAATTAAAAGATCTGGAACTTGGACACAAAAAGTCGAAGAATGTATTTTATCATATGATGAGAGGTTTTTAAGGCGAAAAGTTTTGAAAACACGAACAGGGAAAAAAGTTCTTGTCGATCTTCCTCAGACTATTTCACTTGAAAATAGTGATGCATTGGTTGTTGAAGGAGGGAAACATATTGAAATTATTTCAGCAAAAGAACCTTTATTGGAAATAACTGGCCAAGATTTAGTAATATTAGCTTGGCACATTGGGAATCGACATACGCCTTGTCAAATAGAAACAAGACGATTGTTGATTCAGGATGATCCTGTAATTGGACACATGTTAGAATATCTAGGAGCTAAGGTGAAAAGTATAATGGAACCTTTTAATCCTGAAAAAGGTGCATATGGGCATGGAAGAACACACAGCCACGATCATGGTCATACATCGCATGAATAAAAATAATGAAATCCTTACATTGGTTCAATTATTTTCATCATCCTTTCCGGTGGGGTCTTTTGCATATTCACACGGAATGGAAAGTGCCATTGATGATGGATTAATTACAAATGCAAATGATTTAGAGCAATGGCTATCATGTTTGTTAACACAAGGAGGTGCATGGTCTGATGCAGCTTTTTTAAATATTGCATTTGATGTTGAAAGCTCAAATGTCCACTATATTAATTCTTATGCCAAAGCATTTGCATCATCAAATGAAAGGCTCAAGGAAACAGAGCTCCAGGGTCATGCATATTGTGAAGCTGTAAATTCTATATGGGATTTAAATCTAAAAAAGTTATGTTATCCAGTTGCAGTAGCTAGATCAGCAAATGCATTAAATCTCAGCATAGAACTTACCACTATAATGTATTTGAACGCTTTTGTAGTAAACATGTGTAACGTAGCTATGCGTCTTGTTCCTCTTGGCCAAACAGATGGGCAACAGGTTCAAACCTCACTAAAACAAAACGTTTTAATGGTAGCATCGGAAATAAAAGGTGTAACACTTGATGATTTGTTCAGTAATACTTTTATGTCAGACATTATGGCGATGAGACACGAAACCCAATATTCCCGAATTTTTCAAACTTAAAGGAGATATTAATTGTCAAAGAATGGTCCATTAAGGATTGGAATAGGTGGTCCTGTTGGTGCAGGAAAAACTACTCTGACTGCATCTCTGATACGTATTCTATATCCGCATAATTCTGTAGGTGTTATAACTAATGATATTTATACGCAAGAAGATGCTGAGGCATTAATGCGAATGCAAATATTACCTAAAGATCGTGTTATAGGTGTTGAAACAGGAGGGTGTCCACATACTGCAATACGAGAGGATGCTTCTATAAATCTTGCTGCAGTTGCCGAAATGCGTAAAAGATATGATGATATTGAAATTATTTTTATTGAAAGTGGTGGGGATAATTTATCAGCAACATTCAGTCCTGAACTTGCAGATTTAACAGTATATGTAATTGATGTTGCAGCGGGGGAAGAAATACCAAGAAAAGGTGGTCCAGCTATCACAAAATCTGATATCTTAGTCATAAACAAAACCGATTTAGCACCATACGTTGGTGCTTCACTTGAGGTAATGGAACGTGATGCAAAAAAAATGCGCGCTGGAAAACCATTCGTATTTTCTAGTTTAAAAGATAAAAAAAGTGCTTATCAAATCTTAAAAATATTATCAGAACTTGGGAGTTTTGAATATCAAAGTGATCAAGAAAACAAATAACAAAATGCTTAGACAGACAATGTAGAAAGAAGTTCTTGTTTTTTTATTTTTGCTTTTGAGCAGTTCAAAACTATTTGGCCTCTTTGCATTGCATAAAAATGATCGGCAAGGTCGTATGCAAATTCAAAATATTGTTCTACTAAAAGTATTGCCATATCGCCTTGGTCTTTGAGATATGAAATCACATCACCAATTTGTTTAATGATATTAGGCTGTATGCCTTCAGTTGGTTCATCCAATAAAAGTAATTTTGGGCGAGTAATTAGCGTACGTGCAATTGCCAATTGTTGTTGTTGGCCCCCAGATAAATCACCTCCCCTTCGGTTTTTCATTTGTTTAAGAATCGGAAATAATTCAAAAATTTGCTCTGGTACTATTGCATCTGACTTATCCAAGCATGCAAAACCAGTTTCTAAGTTTTCTTGAACAGTCATTAGTGGAAATATATCTCTTCCTTGAGGTACATACCCAACTCCACGTTTCGCAAGAATATGCGCAGATGAAATACCTTGTTCTTTTCCATTTAGTTTGTAACTTCCATCAGAATGGCTATGTGTGCCAGATATTGCTTTAAGTAAACTAGTTTTACCGACACCATTAGTTCCCATTAAGCATGTTACTTTACCTTTTTCAGCATTTAGACTTACACCATTCAATATCTGGCTTTGTCCATAGTGAAGTGTAATATTACAAAGTTCCAACATTTCAACGCCCCAAATATACATCAATTACGGTTTTATTTTTCACAACATGGTCTAATGTTCCCTCTGCCAGAACTGCGCCCTCATGTAGAACGGTTACTTTGCAACTCAAATTGCGAATAAATTCCATATCATGCTCAACAACGACTACTGCTCTAGTTTTAGACAATCTTTTTAATAGTAAGACTGTGTGTTTTCGTTCTTCGAGAGTCATTCCAGCCGCTGGTTCATCAATTAGCAACAATTGAGGCTCTTGAGCTAAAAGCATACCTATTTCTAGCCATTGTTTTTGACCATGACTCAATTCACCAGAAAGTTTGTCTAATACTGAAATTAATCCTATATCTGAGGCAATATTTACAACTTTATTATGATCAATTTTATTGTACTTATAAAAAAGAACTGACAAAGGACTACGGTTATTTTTTAAAGCCATAATTAGATTTTCCATAACAGATTGATCTTCAAATATTGTTGGTTTTTGAAACTTTCTGCCAACTCCTAAATTTGCAATTTCACTTTCTGATTTTCTAATTAAGCTTATATTTTTTTCACCCCAAATAACATCACCACTGTCTGGCCGTGTTTTTCCAGTGATTATGTCCATAAAGGTAGTTTTGCCTGCACCATTTGGCCCAATTATTGCACGTAGTTCACCATTATCGATATTAAATGACAAACTATTAATTGCTTTAAAGCCATCAAATGATACAGAAATTCCATTTACTTCAAGCAGAGCTCCACTCATTTTGAAGCTCCTTTATGAAACTTATCAAATAGTCCGCCTATTCCTTTAGGCGCATAAAGTGTAATTATAACAAATGATATACCTAGAAAAACTAACCACCAATCTACCCATTTAAATTTGATAAAACCGAGTGATATGTTAGGTGCTTGTCCTCCAGTTAGCCAACTTGATAATAGAGAAACTAAAGCAGCGCCTATAACAGCGCCATAAATTCGTCCTCGACCTCCTATGGCCACCCATACTGCGAGATATATTGATGCAATTGGTGCTAATTCAGCAGGGTTAATAATGCCTGCTTGGGGATAATATAATGCACCAGAAATTGCAGCAATAATGGCTGTTATTGTAAAGATAAATAATTTGTAATGCTCAACATTATAGCCCAAGAATCTCATTCGTTGTTCATTATCCCTTATACCCCGAATAACATTTCCAAGTTTGCTTTCAACAATGAATTTTGTGACTAAAAAGCCTAATGCCAAAGTTGAAGCAGATCCCCACAAAAACCAAACTGATATTACTGACTGTGATGTCAATTCTAATCCTGGTATATTTTGTAAACCAGAGAGCCCATTATTCCCGCGTAAACCACTATCATTTTGAAATAGATAAAGTGCAAGTGCTAAGGTCATAGCTTGTGTCAGTATTGATAAATAAACACCTGTAACTCGAGAGCGAAAAGCAAGCCAGCCAAAAATAAAACCTAACATACCAGGAACTAAGATTACTAATAACAGTTGAACGTACAGCAAATGTGAGAATGTCCAAATAATTGGAAACTCTGAACCGCCAACAACACCAAAAATCTGTGACCCAATTGCATTTTGAATTTCTTGAGGTGTCATTGGTAATTGTGCATTTTTAGCGGACTCGATAACTATTAGTCTTGTGCGTTCATACATCAACCACATGCCAATCATGTATCCACCTAAGCCAAAAAAGGCAAAATGGCCTAAACTTAGAATTCCACAATAACCCCAGACTAAATCCATGGCTATTGCTACAAGGCAAATACATAGTGTTTTCCCAATCAATTTAATTAAAGAAGTTGAAATGAATCCATATCCAAATGCTTCACTTCCAATTGTGATAATTGCTGTAATTAAGGAAAGGATTGTTAAAAAAATTAAAATACTTGGATTATTGCTCAAGAATTTCGTAAGAGGGCCTGCCATTATTTAATCTCCAGCGGCACGACCTTTGAGGGCAATAATTCCTCGTGGCCGAAATTGAATAAATATTATTATGAAAACGATCATAAATGTTTGTGCAGCAAGAGTGTTTGAAGGATTGAACCATTCGATACTTTTTTGTAAGAACCCAATTAAACCGGCTCCTGCAAGTGTCCCCCAAATATTTCCCACTCCCCCGACTACAACGGTCATGAAGGATTGCACTATATAGTCAGAGCCTAATTCTGATGTTACCTTTGCAAACAATCCTATTGCTACTCCTGCAATGCCAGCAATGCCTGAACCAAGTCCAAATGTTAGCATATTTATCTTGTCTGGATTAATTCCCATTGATGCAGCCATTTTGGGGTTTTGTGTAACGGCCCTAGTTTCCAATCCCAAACGAGTTTTGTTTAAAGTAAACCAAAGCATTGCGAAAAATAATAAAGATAAACAAAAAATTGCAACTCTTATCCAACTAATAGAAATTACATCATTGATAATCATAGAACCATCAAGCCAATCAGGTGATGTTAATGGTCTGGCTTGTGTTCCAAAGATGTTTTTTGCCAACTGTTGTAAGGCAATTGAAACTCCAAATGTCGCTAGTAAAGTTTCTAATGGGCGGTGATAAAGATAACGAATAATTGATCTTTCCATTAATATTCCAGCAATGAATGTGACTGCAAAAGCAATCGGAAGGGCAAGGATAATTGATACAGTATAATTTGGAACATACTGTTGAACTAAGTATCCAGTATATGCTCCCATCATTATGAACTCACCATGAGCCATATTAATGACTCCCATGTCACCAAACGTAATTGCTAGTCCAATTGCAGCAAGGAAAAATATAGAAGCTAGTGATAAGGCATCTAAGAATAGATCAATTGCATGGGATATATGAACTTTATTTTGTATATTATCTAAAGTTTGTTTTGTTGCTAAAATTATACTGGGTGATTTTTCTATATATTTTTTTATAAAAAAATGTGTTGTCTATAGCTCTTTGTATTTCAGATTCACTGACGTCTTTTGGGGCCAAACCAGAACTCACGAGCCTTGAGTATGCTAATTCCCTGAATTTTTCAGTATTTAAATTTTTTATTTTTATTCCAGAAACTTCACCATTCTTTATATTTTTTATTAGTGATGAGCGTTTCATTTCTTCTGAAATATCTTTACTAGCCCAACCTTTGCTAACAATCATTTCATATGCTTGTGAACGATTTAGTTTAGAGAAATTTTCTATATCGATAATGTCAGCATAAGTTCCTGGATCGGGAGGAGATTGGGAAACTTCAATAGTAGTATTTAAAATCGGGTTCAATGTAGCGCGAACATCTAAGCTTAAGTCATTAGCAAAGCTCAAAATTGCACTTTTTCTAATTGTTTCGTTAATTTCATATTTAACTGTAAGTAATCTCTCCAGCCTTATCATTTGAATTTTTAAATTTTCGTCACTTTCTTTTGATAGTGCTTCACGTAGTGGATTGAGATGAATTGCTTTTGGATTGCGGCTAATATTTTCTAAGCTTGAAATACGATTTTTTATTAAATGACTATTGAGCTGAGATGTTACCAAAGCTGATCCAATTAATTTTCGAACACCAGAATTTGGTTTGATTTGTTTGAGTGTATTTTTTTCAACTAATCCCAAATTTTTATTAGTCACTAAATCAAATATGTAATATTGCGAATTTGTATGACTTTTCACAAAAAAGATTGAGTTATCGTTTCTTTGATACCAAAGTTTCTTTTGTTTCCATGCCAATAAAAAATTATTTGAAATTTTACTATCAAATGTTTGAATGGCATCTATTACATTAGGGGCTGTTTTTACAGATGGTTTAATAATACTTAAGGCTTGAGATTGTACTAAAGATTGAAATTTTGCTTGGGCAAATGCCGAATTTGAAAATAAAATTATAAAGAAAATAATTTTTGATATTATCTGCATTGTTTGATTTCCGATATAAATGGGGACACAGAAAGTGTCCCCAAACCACCCTGTTAGACGGCATCCAAGTTAGTAGTTTGATTTTAATTGTACGCAGCTTTTTGTTTCAGTGTTATACATTCCACACTCTAAGTCTTTCCAGTCTGACTTAAGCACTGCTGATGCTGGTAGGAAATCTGTCCAAGCATCACCTGCAACTTCTGTGGTTTGGCTTATTATATCAAATTGGCCATTATCTTGAATTTCACCTATCAAAACTGGCTTGCTTAGATGGTGGTTTGGTAGCATTTCGGCAACACCACCTGTAAGATTAGGAAATTTTTGTCCATACATTTCTGCTCTTACTAAATCTACATCTGTGGAACCAGCAGCTTCTACAGCATTTACCCACATATTGAACCCAATGTAATGTGCTTCCATAGGATCATTCGTTACACGATTCTCACCCATAGTTTTTTTCCAAGTTTTTATAAAATTAGCATTTACATCACCTTCAGCTGACTGAAAATAATTCCAAGCAGCCAAATGTCCCACAAGATTTGTTGTATCAAGCCCAGCCAACTCTTCTTCACCTACTGAAAATGCAACTACAGGTATGTCGTCTGCAGAAATTCCGGCAGCAGCAAGTTCTTTATAAAAACCAATATTTGCATCACCATTAATAGTCGAAATAACACCAACTTTTTTTCCATCGGCTCCTAAAGCAACAACATCTGCTACAATTTTAGACCAATCTGAATGACCAAATGGAGTGTAATTTACAAAGATATCATCTTGGTCAATTCCTTTATCTTTTAAATATTGTTCAAGAATATTATTAGTTGTTCTGGGGTACACGTAATCTGTTCCAAGTAGAGCGAATTTTTCTACACCTAGTTCTTCAAGAAAATAATCAGTTGCTGGTATAGCCTGCTGATTTGGAGCTGCACCGGTATAGAATACATTTTTAGAGCTTTCTTCGCCTTCATACTGTACTGGATAGAATAAAAGTCCATTAAGTTCTTCAATGACTGGGAGTACAGATTTACGAGATACAGAAGTCCAATTGCCAAAAATTACATCTACATTTTCAACAGTTAATAATTCCCGAGCTTTTTCTGCAAATAATGGCCAGTCTGAGGCAGGATCTACCACAACGGGTATAATTTTTTCTCCGTTTATACCACCTTTTTCGTTCTGCTGATCAATCAACATTAGCATTGTATCTTTAAGTGTGGTTTCGGAAATTGCCATTGTTCCCGATAGTGAGTGTAATATGCCTACCTTTATATCTGCCATTGCGCTTGACACGCACAATGTTGTTAAGGCTGATGCAAGAAGTGTTTTTTTCATTTTAATTCCTTTAATTTTAGCGCGGGAGGATGCGCTAGATTTAATCTCAGAGACGTTATTCTCTATGATTCCTAGTAAACTAAAAATTAAATGCGGTGCAGTCTGCGACAAAATTTGTATAGTACTGTTGTGTTTTTTGCACCGGTGTCTATATTGCTACTAAAAGATGATTACATGAGACATTTACAATCATTTAAATATGTCAAATTGATTGCTGAAATTGGGTCTATTAGAGGTGCCGCTGAAAGTTGTGCAATTTCTCCTTCAGCATTAAATCGACATATTCAGAATTTAGAACTTGATATTGGTATTCAAATTTTTGACCGACTTAATGTAGGAGTAAGATTATCAACTGAAGGTGAATTATTCTATCAATTTGCTTTATTGCAATTGAGAGGATTTGAACGGCTTCAATCTCAAATTAATGATATTAAAGGTCTGCAAACTGGTATTATTAGATTGGGAGTTAGCGCAGAACTAAACGGTGTATTTATTAATAATCAGATAGCTGAATTTCAAAAAGAATATCCACAAATATCAATACAAATAAAAGTAGTCGATCAAAATGCAATGGAAAATGATTTAAGTTCAAATCGAATTGATATTGCTTTCTTTTATCAGCCAATATTAACAAAAAATTTAAATATTATAAATGCATTTGAAATTAAAGTTCATGCAGTATTACCAGAAAATTTGCCTGTAAAGAATCCAAATGGATTAATGTTTTATGAAATAATTGATCAGCAGATATTATTACCATTAAAAAATACTCAATTACGAAATAAAATTGATGGTGCATGTGCAAAGCTCGGAATTAGTCTATTTACACAATTAGAAAGTAATGACCCACTTATTTGCTTAAATTTATTACACAACAACCGAGTTTCATTTTGTTTGCCATTTCAAGATGAATTTAAACAATATACCGACGCAGGATATAAGCTTGTACCCCTTTCTGCTAAAGAATTGGGAGTTGGATATGTTAACTTTGTTACTTCATCTCGAGGGATAATGGGTGTTGCCACCCAGAGGTTTTTTCAAAAATGTGTTAAAGAGATAGAAAATATGAATATTTAATCATTATATAATAAATTTAAAAAATTATTTAACGTTAGCATTTATTAAAGCCAAGACGGTTTTGGTAATAGTGTT
>ERZ1027296.71-NODE-71-length-17330-cov-6.797395_pt1 | contig 17330 bp, 18 predicted proteins | sample MGYA00520864_ERZ1027296 | MGnify/ENA primary metagenome ERZ1027296 (study PRJEB33307, sample SAMD00078851) | marine metagenome | biome: aquatic biome; feature: sea water; material: coastral sea water | place: Japan | collected 2015-01 | depth 1 m m ... | reverse complement strand
ATCCAAAAAAAAAAAAAGCCATGTACAAGCAGTAACGAGTCTAAAATCCAGTCAATGACTGTTCAAAAAAACATCAACATACAAAAGAAAAAGGCGCGTTTTGAATATGAAATTCTCGACAAATTAGTTGCTGGAATTCAATTAACGGGTACGGAAATAAAATCAATTCGACAAAGCAAGGCTAGAATTACCGAGAGTTTTTGCGAGTTTAATGAACGAGGAGAATTGTTTGTTGTTAACATGTATATTGAAGAATATATCTATGGGCATCAATTCAATCACAAGCCCAAAAGTGAACGAAAGTTACTCTTAAACAAACGGGAACTTAAAAAACTTAAAAGAGATGTAGAGGCAAAAGGAAATACAATTGTTCCTTTGCGTTTGTTTATCAATGCAAACGGTTTTGCTAAATTGGAGATTGCATTGGCAAAAGGAAAACAAACTCATGACAAGCGTGAAGTATTAAAAGACCGAGACAATAAACGAGATTTGGCCAGAATTAAAAAGAACTTCAATTAGCGATTCCGAATCTAAAGGCAACAAGATGTTACGCGAAAAATTAAAAAATTACCATATTATTTTGGCTTCTGGATCTCCAAGAAGACAGCAATTCTTCAAGGATTTAGACATTGCATTTACCATTGAATTAAAAGATGTAAAAGAAGTATATCCTTCCTCATTGAAAGGACTTGCCATTACTGATTATTTGGCCGATTTAAAATCAAAATCCTTTACCAATTTAAAAGAAAACGATTTGCTGATCACCTCAGATACCATAGTTTGGCTAGATGGAAAAGCTTTGGGAAAACCCAAAGACAGGCAAGATGCTTTTAAGATGCTCCGCGCCCTTTCTGGTAAGAAACATGAAGTAATGACTTCCATTTCAATACGAGGTATCGATTTTCAGAAGCTGGTGCATGATGTAACGGTTGTTTATTTCAAAGAAATTTCTGACGAAGAAATCAATTATTACATTGACACTTACCAACCTTTTGACAAGGCTGGAGCCTATGGAATTCAGGAGTGGATTGGTTTTATAGCTATTGATAAAATAGAAGGAAGTTTTTTTAATGTGGTAGGATTGCCTGTGCATAAACTTTATGAAGCATTGATGGATTTATAAGTTGTATCCATCTTTTTTAATCTTTATAAAATTTCTCTTAGACTTTTCAACAGAATGTGTGAAAGTCTTGATTGGATTCTCTCTTTTCTTATCAATAAAGTGAAATAAAAGTTTATTTTTACGCAAAATTTAACAACACATACTTGGAATGAAAAAATACACCTACACAGAAAAAAAAGATACGAGATCTGGTTTTGGAGACGGTTTAACAGAATTGGGTAGAACAAACCCGAAGGTAGTTGCCCTCTGTGCCGATTTAATTGGTTCTTTAAAAATGGACCAGTTTATCAAAGAAAATCCAGAAAGATTTTTTCAGATTGGGATTGCAGAAGCAAATATGATTGGAATTGCAGCAGGGTTAACCATTGGAGGTAAAATACCCTTTACAGGAACTTTTGCAAATTTCACGACGGGTCGTGTGTATGATCAAATCCGTCAGTCTGTTGCTTACTCTGACAAAAATGTAAAAATTTGTGCCTCTCATGCGGGACTCACATTAGGGGAAGACGGAGCAACGCATCAAATTTTAGAAGATATAGGGTTGATGAAAATGTTGCCAGGTATGACGGTTATCAACACTTGTGATTACAATCAAACCAAAGCAGCAACCATTGCCATTGCAGATCATGATGGACCGGTATATTTACGTTTTGGAAGACCTAAGGTACCTGTTTTTATGCCAGCAGATGAAAAGTTTGTGGTAGGGAAAGGAATTCTAATGAATGAAGGAACAGACGTTACTATTGTAGCAACAGGACACTTGGTTTGGGAATCCTTGCAAGCGGCTGAAGCATTAGAGGCAGCGGGAATTTCTGTTGAAGTAATCAATATTCACACTATCAAACCGTTGGATGAAGCGATTATTTTAAAGTCTGTTGCCAAAACAGGATGTATTGTAACTGCAGAAGAACATAATAAACTTGGTGGTTTGGGAGAAAGTGTTGCACGAACATTAGCACTTAACAACCCTACTCCACAAGAATTTATCGCTACCGATGATACTTTTGGTGAATCTGGAACACCCGAACAATTAATGAAAAAATACGGACTGGATGCGGAAGCAATAGTAGCCGCCGTTAAAAAAGTAATTTCAAGAAAAAAATAACACGATGAAAAAATTAATTTTAAGTCTTTGTTTGGCATTTGCTTTTGGTCAAACCACCAATGCACAACTCCATTTTGGAATCAAAGGAGGAGTCAATTACAATTCGGAGGCCATTATTGCGGTTACCGAAAATGTTTTTAAAGGTGCAGAAGGCAAAACTGGATACCACGCAGGGATTTGGGTACGTGCAAAGATTCCAGTATTGGGACTTTACATCAGACCCGAACTGATTTATACCAATTTAGAGAGCAGTATTACCTATTCTCCAGCAAGAATTGGAGCAGATGCGCTACAAACAGATTTTAGTTTTCAAAAAATTGATATTCCTGTATTGTTTGGTAAAAAGTTTTTAGGCGTTGGAAATGTATTTATTGGCCCTAGTTTTCAATATGTCTTAACCCAAGGTTTTGACGTGAATGATATTCCAGAGGTTACCGGAGACGGTTTTACAGTTGGGCTCCAAATAGGTGCCGGAATTGAATTGGGCAAATTGGGAATTGATGTGCGTTTGGAAAGAGGTTTCAACGATATCGAATCTAGTTTTTTGGATGATGCAACGAGTATAGAATTTGACACTCGTGTAAATCAAGTACTTGTAGGATTGTCCTATCGATTCTAAAAAGATGCTTTCTGTCACAAAAAAAGCGCTTGAAATTTTCAAGCGCTTTTTTTGTGGGGTAAAAATATATATTTTGTTAGTTGATGTCTGGATTGAGGTAATCGGCCAATGTTGGATTGTTTGGATCACTAAAATCATTTGCAGGATTTCCATCACCATTGGCATCTTCATCTTTGGTTAATACACCATCTCCATCATCATCGGCATCGAGGTAATTGACAAAAAAGTCGCCATTGGTATCATCATTTCTTGGGTCACCATCTCCGTCAGGATCTTCTAACCAAGAAGGAATTCCGTCATTATCATGGTCTGTATCTTTTACAAAATCATACAAACGGATGTAAAAGATTAAATTTTCATTGGAACGAATAGAACCGGTAGTTCCAGAATTCCTGTAGGCCAAACCAGAAGGAATGAATAAAATACCTTTTCCTCCGTTTTCAAAGGTAATGGGTCCATTGTCTGTTACATTGTCGCCATTTTTGAAATTGGTAAAACCATAAGACCAGCCTCGAATGACTGCGTTGAGGGTAAACCAAATAGGTATTTCTCTGATTTCAAATCTTGGTGTAATACTATCGGTACCGTAAATTCGAAAACCTTCATACTTTACAAAAACAGAATCTACAGGGGTTGGAAAGCCCTTATCTATGATGGGGGTCCCAATGTCTTGCGCTGAGGCCACATAGTAATACAAGTCATAATCAATTTCATTTTCAGTGACATTCATGATCTTCAGATTTGCATCTTCCGAAAGCGGAGTGGCACCTGGCACGAGGCTTTTTACAGAATCGACCGCAGTGTCATAGTAATGTTTTGTAAAGAAAGTCGATAATGAGTCTTTGTCAATGAGTGCTTGTGCTTCGTGGTCAAATGCTTCAATCGTAGGAGTTGTATTGGAATCGCTACAAGCAAATGCAAAAACACTTAGGATACAAAGTGCAAAAATATTTTTTAATTTATTCATTTATTCGTCTTAATTTGGTGTCGCAATTTAGCAATTTAATACCTTTGTAAAAAGGCAAAAGTACTTTTTTAACATTTTTTATGCGAATTGACAAATATCTCTGGTGCATTCGGGTTTATAAAACTCGAAATATCGCTACAGTAGCCTGTAAAAAAGGCCATGTAAAGGTAAATGATAGCCCTGTAAAACCGTCCAAAGAAGTCTTTGGAAACGAGCTTCTTTTGGTGCGAAAAAATCAAATCAATTATCAATTTAAAGTTTTAGATTTGCCTGAAAGCCGTGTTGGCGCAAAAATTGTAGATTTGTATCGCAAAGATGTGACTCCAAAAGCGGCTTTTGAGAAAATGGAATTGCTTAAATTTGCCAAGGATCATTACCGAAAACAAGGAATGGGACGCCCTACCAAAAAAGACCGTCGCGACCTAGAAGATTATATAGATATTGATGATATAGATGCCCAAGATGACTGATACAAAAAACATTATTTTAGACACTTTAGCGGTGACACAAAAGATTCGAAGAATTGCTTATCAAATTTTAGAGAGTAATTCCAACGAGAAAGAGGTGGTAATTGCTGGAATTGTAGGCAATGGTTTGCTTTTGGCAAAAAAATTGGTGGTAGATCTTAACAGCATCTCAGACATTAAAACAACACTCTGTGAGGTTGTGATCGACAAGAAGAACCCATTGGCACCCATTCATACGACTTTGGATGAAAAAGATTACAAGCACAAATCGATAGTTTTGGTAGACGATGTGCTCAATTCTGGAGCTACATTAATCTATGCTGTCAAGCATTTTTTAAACGTTCCTTTAAAAAGATTTAAAACTGCGGTTTTGGTGAATCGAAATCATAAAAAATACCCTGTAAAAGCAGATTTCAAAGGAATTTCTTTGTCAACTTCGATCAATGAACATGTGGTGGTGGCGTTTGATAAGAATGAAACCATTGCTTATTTAAAGTAACCTTGTTTGAATGGCCGCTACAATTTCAGCGGGTTCTTTTTGATCTATTCCAATTTTATGAAGGGCTTGTTCGTAAAAGAAACGTCTTTCAAATAGGTGTTTTGCCACGTATTCTTCCAACTTTTCATCCCCTATTTCTTTGACCAAAGGCCTATTTTCACGTCCTTTTAGCAATCTTTCTACCAACAGAGAAACACTTGCTTGCAAATAAAATGAAGTGGTTTGCTGGGCTTTTATAATAGCGTCCATATTGTTTGCATAACAAGGGGTTCCGCCGCCTAAAGAAAGGACAAAATCTTTTTCAGAAACTAGGAGATCGCAAAGATGGGCATGTTCTATTTTTCGAAAGTATATTTCTCCCTTGGTATTAAAAATAGCTTTAATACTACTTTTTTCTTTGGATTCTATGTAGGCGTCTAAATCGATAAAAGGCATCGAAAGTGCTTTGGAAAGAAGCATTCCAATGGTCGATTTGCCTGAAGCCATATAACCTAATAAAACGATTTTCATTCTTTGGGAGTTTCTGCAAATATCGATAAAAAAAAGACAATTTTATAGGGTTAATTTTTAAGAATGATATTATATTTGCAGTCGATTAAATTGAGTATCGACCTGGTAGCTCAGTTGGTAGAGCATCTCCCTTTTAAGGAGAGGGTCCTGGGTTCGAGCCCCAGCCCGGTCACCAAGAAAAAGTGAAGCTTAATGCTTGACTTTTTTACTTTTATAAAAGCGCACGTGGCGAAATTGGTAGACGCGCAGCCTTGAGGGGGCTGTGTTCGCAAGAACGTGGAAGTTCGAATCTTCTCGTGCGCACTTTTTTACAACAACTACGCAATTCCATCTCATTTTTTTGACCTACAACGCTTGCCGATTTCAATAGCTATTCCCTTTTTAAAAGCGCTAATTTTGGATACGACCCAAATACCCCACTAGAAAGCGGGTATTTTTTTTTTAAAACCTTGATTATCAGTCCTAAATTTTACAATTTCTACAAAACCGCCAGTTTAGGATACGACCCACTTGTGCTAGCAGTGCTAAAATTTCCTTTTCGTTCATTTTAACAAATAAATATCCAATTGTACCCGAATATTCTTAAATTTGTCACTATGCAAAAAATACTCTTCGGTTTCCTTTTCGTTTTTACAATCAGTTGCTTTTCTCAAACAGATTCACTAAAAGTAAGTACTTTAAAGGGGCAAATTGTGCACGGGGTCAGCAAACGTTCTTTAAGCGCGGCCCACATTCTCAACTTAAATACCGTTGTTGGAACCATTACCAATGACAAAGGTTTTTTTGAGCTACCCACCCGAGCAAATGATACCATTTTGGTCTCTTATTTGGGCTTTGCATCCATCAAATTAAAAGTTACAAACGATCTGTTGAAAGGAAATGAATTGGTAATCGCACTTTATGAAAAACCGGAAGAGGTGCGAGAGGTCATCATCAAATCTACCAAACTTATAGGGGTTTTAGAAGTAGATATCAAACAAGTACCCAAAGATAAATTTACACGAATTCATATCAATGGCCTGCCACAAACCTATGAGGTGGGCAAGCCTAGAGAAAAGGACTTCTCTTCCCCGTTGGCCGCCCTGTTTCAACCTGTAGATTTTCTATACTCGCTTTTTGGGAAGAAACCCAAACAATTGAAGAAACTTCAAAAACTAAAAAAACAGGATGATTTGCGGAAAATGTTGGCCGGAAAATTTGACCGTGAGGTGATGATGGAGTATCTAGAAATGGACAGCCAAGAACTCAATGAGTTGCTTTCTGATTGTAATTATTCGGAGTATTTTATTAAAAAAGCTTCTGACCTGCAAATGATTGAAGCCGTCTTGGATTGCTATGAGAACTACAAAGCGCTTAAAAAAGGAAAGATTGAACGCAATAACATTCCAGAAAGAAAACAATAATAATACTGCAAAAAAAACGGTCAGAAACTAAGTTTCTGACCGAACCCTACTCTATTATTGACTAACTAACCTTATATGATTTTTCGGGTTTTTCTTTTAAAATACACACAAATGTATTTGCAATTTTTTCGGGAGTTTCAAGTTTCTTTGTGAAAACGAAATCTTTTCTAAGAACCATTTTTCATGGCTTCTTAACAGGGCTATCTCCCTTTCATTCTATAATATTGGTGCTCCTTGTCTTGTAAGACGAGTAGAATGCTATTTGTTACACTTTTTTTCTTTATTTAACATATCTTTAAGAAATTGCACTGGGTTGCAAAGCACAAAGTAGGCATAAAAAAAATCCAGCCTAAGGCTGGATTCTTGCATATTGAATTGGAATTTAACTATTGATTCCCTAAGATAATGGGCATTCCAGACTCTCCAGAACCAATCACAATTACCTTACTATTTGGGGATTTTGCTAACTCTAAAGTGGCGTCAATTCCTTTTTCTTGTAAAATTTTATCGGTTAAAGAAGCACTTAAAATCTTGTTTGCAATGGCCTTTCCTTCTGCATCAATTTTTTGTCTTTTTGCTTCTTTTTGAGCTTTCGAAATTCGAAATTCATATTCTAAAGATTCTTGCTCTTGTTTTAATTTGGTTTCAATAGCAGTACGAATGGTTGCTGGTAGTTTTACATCTTCAACCAAAACTCGCGTAACCAATAAAAATTGGTTTTGCAATACTTTTTGAACCTCGTCTAAAATTTCTTGTTCTATAACATCTCTTTTACTAGAGTACAATTGTTCTGGTGTATAACGTCCAACTACACTTCTTGCCGCGGCATTAATAGCGGGATCCAACAATTCGCGCTCATAATCTTCTCCTTTGGTTTTAATTAGTTTTCCTAAATTACTAAATTCAGGTTCGTACCAAATGGTTCCGTTTACTTTTACTTCCAATCCATTTACTGAAAGTACATTCATTTCATCGGAAATTGATTGCTGACGTACTTTTCGAACAATCATTTTATTCCATGGCAACATAATGTGAAAGCCTTCACCATAGGTTTTCTCTGTGTCTATACCGCCTCCAAGACTTTCAAAAATTACACCCCCTTCTCCAGGTCCAATTGTTACCGTTGATTTTGAGAGTAAGAAAATTCCAACCACAGCTACGATGGTTAGAAAAACGCCTCCTTTTGGGAAATTAAGATCTACTTGATTCTTTGTCATTTTATTTGTTTTTTATGTTTTGTTCAAAATTACAAAATTAATACTCATTAATGAAAATAAAACTGGGCATATCGCTTAACAAAAGTTTATACAATTTTATGCAGTTTTAAAAATCAATTTCTTTTCCCATGAATTTTAGGCCTCCCTTGTGCGTCTAATGCCACCATAACAATACGTGCTATGGTGAGGATTGTTTTGTGGGTACGGCTATCTCTAACGCTACAAGAAAGCGTAATGGAGGTGCTGCCAAACTGCTGCACTTCCATGCCAATTTCTACAATTGCCCCCAATTTTACAGGGCTTACAAAATTGATCGCTCCCAGATGCCTTACCGCTGTTCTTGGTGTATCTAGCTGCAGACTACTATAGATGCCAATTTCTTCGTCTATCCATGCTAACATTCTCCCTCCAAACAAAGTCCCAGATGGATTTAAATCTTCAGGTTTTACCCAGCGTCTTGTTTCATATTTCATCTTTATTGTTCTAAATTAACTGCATTGAAAGCGATTAAGGTCCCCTGATCAAAATGTGTATCCAATAAAATCGGATTGCAACAGGTTTCACAATCCTCTACATAATTTTGATGGGAGACACTGACATCCAATAACATCGAAATTTCTTCCCAGCAATAGGGACATTGAAAAAAATGTTCTAACATTGTTTAAATTTTTCCATAATATTTTCTTACAAACCATTCAATCGTTAGTAGCGTGAGGAGTAGAAATAATACCCACTTCCAGTCTATGAACGCTTGTTTTTTTAAAATTGTTTTTTGAAGGGTAGCATACGCTTCATCTGCCACAAGTGCGTTGATCAATGTTGAAATTTCACTGGAATGATAGCGTTTCCCGCCTGTATTCTTGGCCAAACGATTCAATTTGGCTGTATTTGCCTTGGTAAATTGTGCTTCAATGCGGGCTTCTGAAATAGCAAAAACACCGCTGTATTTGCTTTTCTGATCCGCTACAGCAACGGTATATGAATAGGTTCCGGGCGCTAAATCTTCTACAGCAACTTGAAACGAATTGTGTGCCAAAGAAAAAGGAAACCTACGTTGCTCCTTGGTAAGGCTATTGGTAGTTGTGAGTAGCAAAGAAGCTCTCGGATCGAAGTGATAGTTTTTGTCCGTATAGTAAGCAGAAATACGAATGGGCGCATTTGCTGCATAAAGCGACTCTACAGAAACCTCCAGACGTTTACGTTTCCTGCTTGAAGCCAAATACTGCAACAAATTTCCTGTGAACTCGTCGAAATCTTCAAAAGAATTATTTTGCAAATAAGAAGCGGCGCGCCATTTCCAAATTCCTTCTCCAAAGATCACAGCAGACTTTTGGCTGTTTTGTTCAAATGTAGCCAATAAAGGCTGCGCTGTGGCAAGGCCAAAAACTCGTTGTTGCAGTAAAACGTGATTTTTTGAAGAAAGCAACAGCGCTCCAAACTGATCTTCTAGTGGCGGAAAATCATTGAATCCAATATCTTTTTGTAGAAATGGTTGAAAAGAATACTGATAATTGGCCGTGTAATTCTCTGTTTGCGCAATGGCATTTTTGGTAAATCCGAGCGACTGTTTGTTAAGAAATCCCCAGTCTGTGTGGGTGCCTGATATGATCAAATAATTGGATTTTAACGCATTTATTTCTGAAAATATCTTGGTAAAGCTATTGTTTGGTTGATGTAGTATAAGTAATTGATAATCATTTAATTGTATTTTTTTATTTTCAACAGAAAAAATCGTAACACTGCGTTGCTTGTTTTTTTCTATAGATCGCTTTAAGGCTCCCAAGTCGGGATGCGGAACAGCCGCAATAAGCGCTATCTTCATTTGCTCATCTATAACTTCTATAGAGAAATCTTTGAGATTGTTTTTTGTGTTTTTTTCTGATTTAAAAGCGGCTATAGATGCTTTGTAAAAATTGATTCCTTTCTTGATGGCTCTTAAATTGGTTCGGAGTGTTTTTGATCTTTCTGATGCTGAAAAACGAACAGGCTGTTTGAAAATCACTTTTCCATTCTGCACAATCTGAAAGTGAGTACTTATAGGATCAGATCCTTCATAAAACAACGCAACTTCTACTGGGAACTGATTGTTTAAGTAACTGTACTTATTGACATTTATAGCACGAATGCGAAGATCGCTATAAGTAGTTGTATCTCCTAAGATGATGGGAGAAATGGGCATTTTAGAGCCTATAAACTCATAATCCTTTCCAGTAGTTTGATTCCCATCTGAAAGAAGTACAACCCCCCCTTTTCTATTTTTATAAAGTTTGTTAATTGCTGTAATGCCTTCTGAAATGGCTGTTACAGGCGCATCGAAGGTCAAAGAATCTTTCACTTTTACGTCAGATCCAAAAGAAAAGTAGTCCAATTCAAATTTAGCATTTAAGGGAACATTTGTCTCGAACGCTGCTACGAGGGTTGCCATCTTTTGTTCTTCTTTAAAGTTGGCTATGGATGCAGAATTATCGATTAAAACTGCTAAAACGGGTTTTGTATTTTCGAATATTTTATGTTGAATGCTTGGATTTATTAGTAGCAATAGCAATAAAAACACACTTGATGCCCGAAATGAAAATAAGAGTACTTTTCGAGAACGCAGGTCTTTTGATCCATGAAAGTATTGGTAATAGGCGATTGCCAAACTTACTAGGATTGCAATCAATATAAAAAGCATGGTGGTTGTTTGCAATGTTTTTATTTTAGGGAAAGATATAAAGAACTTCCTAAAAAAAGAAAACCTGTAACATGAAATTGTTACAGGTTCTTATGTAAATTATCTAGGACATTAGGTCAACATACCTCCATCTACAGATAAAGTTTGTCCTGTTATGTAAGCACTCATATCGGAGGCTAAAAATACACATGCGTTGGCAATGTCTTCGGGTTTTCCGCCTCTTTTTAATGGAATTCCATCTCTCCAGCTTTGTACTACTGCAGCATCCAATTTGTCTGTCATTTCAGTTTCAATAAAACCAGGTGCAACCACATTGCTTCGCACATTTCTTGATCCTAATTCCAAGGCTACCGACTTTGAAAAACCTACAATTCCTGCTTTTGAAGCTGCATAATTGGCTTGTCCTGCATTTCCTTTTAAACCTACAATAGAACTCATGTTTATAATGGATCCTGCACGTTGCTTCATCATAGGACGAATGACCGCTTTTGTAAGGTTAAAAACAGATTTTAAGTTGACTTCGATAACCGTGTCAAAATCATCTTCTGAAATGCGCATTAACAAATTGTCTTTGGTAATTCCAGCGTTGTTAACTAAAATATCAATTGCCCCAAATTCTTTTAAAACTTCTTTGGCCAATGCTTGGGCCGCATCAAAATCTGCGGCATTGGATTGGTAACCTTTTGCAGCAACGCCAAAAGCTTTCAATTCGGTTTCTAAGGCTTCTGCAGCTGCTACAGAGGAACTATAGGTAAAAGCCACATTGGCACCTTGTTTTGCAAATTCAATGGCTATTCCACGCCCAATACCTCTTGTAGCACCGGTGATAATTGCAGATTTGTTTTCTAATAATTTCATATCAATCGCATTTGTATTGTTAATCATTAAATACAAATTCCCGCCAACTAAGCGGGAATCTACTATTTATTTTTTGAGTAGTTCTTAACGCTGCTCGTATTTGTATTGCCTGGTTATTTTAAAACGTTGGCAACCATTTCTCCAATTTTAGCAGGAGAGCTTACCACATGGACACCGTTTTCTGCTAAAATTTTCATTTTCGCTTGTGCGGTATCATCTGCACCTCCAACGATGGCTCCAGCATGTCCCATTGTTCTACCAGCAGGGGCAGTTTGCCCAGCAATAAAACCTACAACAGGCTTTCTATTACCATCTGCTTTGATCCACTGCGCTGCTTCAGCTTCTAAATTTCCTCCAATTTCACCAATCATTACAATCGCCTCCGTTTCTGGGTCGTTCATTAATAATTCTACCGCTTCTTTGGTCGTAGTTCCAATAATTGGATCTCCTCCAATACCAATGGCTGTAGTAATACCAAAACCTTGTTTTACAACTTGGTCGGCAGCTTCATAGGTTAGCGTTCCCGATTTAGAGACAATTCCTACCTTTCCTTTTTTGAAGATAAAACCGGGCATAATACCCACTTTTGCTTCTTCTGGAGTAATAACTCCTGGACAGTTAGGCCCCACCAATATACAGTCTTTGGCATCGATATAGGCTTTTACTTTTACCATATCTGCAGTAGGAATTCCTTCTGTAATACAAATAATTACTTGAATGCCTGCATCAGCAGATTCCATAATTGCATCGGCAGCAAATGCTGGTGGTACAAATATAATTGAGGTATCTGCACCTACTTTTTCTACTGCTTCTACCACCGTATTAAAAACGGGTTTGTCTAAGTGCTTTTGACCTCCTTTACCTGGCGTTACACCACCCACTACATTGGTTCCGTATTCAATCATTTGACCCGCATGAAAAGTTCCTTCACTACCTGTAAAACCTTGAACAATAATTTTTGAATTTTTATTTACTAAAACACTCATTGGTTTGTTTTTTTATATTTTATACCGCTGCAAAAATAGTTTATTGCAGGTTTTAAAAAAAGAATTTTTTAAGCATTCTTTCGTACTTTTAAAAATCGCTTCATTTCAGCCATTTCCTTTAGTTTTTCTCTTGATTCTGCTACGGGAGTTCCAAAGTATGATTTCCCTCCTTCAATGGATTTTGTAACACCGGTTTGCCCTAGGATTACTGCGCCTTTACCAATTGTAATTCCACTGTTTGTTCCTACTTGGCCCCAAAGAGTCACTTCATCCTCGATAACTACACATCCTGCAATTCCTGTTTGTGAGGCTATCAAACACTTTTTTCCAATTATCGTGTCATGACCTACATGTACTTGGTTGTCTATTTTTGTACCACGACCTATGGTGGTCGCTCCAGTAACTCCTCGATCTATTGTACAAGAAGCCCCTATATCTACGTGATCTTCCAAAACAACATTTCCGCCTGACAGCAACTTGTCAAATCCTTCGGGTCTATTTTTGTAATAAAAAGCATCGGCTCCCAAAACAGTGTTTGCATGAATGGTTACATGATCGCCAATAACAGTATTGTCGTATAGGGTTACATTTGGGTGAATGACACAGTGCTTGCCTATCGAAACATTGTTACCAATAAAAACATTGGGTTGAATTCGAGTTCCTGCTCCAATGCTAGCACTTTCTGCTATACTGGCGGTTGCAGCTATAAATGGATTGAAATGATGGGTCAACTTGTTGAAGTCTCGAAACGGGTCTTCAGAGATCAGCAGTGCTTTGCCTGCTGGGCATTCCACTTTTTTATTGATTAATATAGTGGTTGCTGCCGAATTAAGTGCCTTGTCATAATATTTGGGGTGATCTACAAAAACTAGATCTCCTTTTGTAACTACATGAATTTCGTTAATACCAAGGACCGGGAAATTTGCGTCACCAACATATTCGCATTGAATTATTTGAGCAATTTCTTTTAATGTTTGTGAATTACTAAACTTCATTTTTGGGAAACAGGATTCTGTAGGCAGTATTCAGAAAGCAAAGGCCGCTGAATACAAATACGTACAATTATTCTTTGATTCTTTCTTGATAGGTACCTTTGGTTGTTTCTACTTTAATTTTATCCCCTTCATTGATAAACAAAGGCACATTTACAATGGCACCCGTTTCTACCGTAGCAGGTTTTGTTGCGTTGGTTGCTGTATTTCCTTTCACACCCGGTTCGGTATGTGTTACTTCCAACTCTACACTTGCTGGTAGGTCTACAGACAAAGGCATATCGTCTTCAGCATTGATAATAATGGTTACTACCTGTCCTTCTTTCATTAGTTCTGGTGAATCCAATGCCGATTTTTCCAATTGAATTTGAGAATAATCTTGCTCATTCATAAAATGATAAGTCTCTCCTTCATTGTATAAATATTGAAACTTGTGCGTTTCAACTCGGATGTCTTCAATTTTTCTTCCTGCTGGAAAAGTATTATCAACCACTTTTCCATTGGTCACACTTTTTAATTTTGTTCTAACAAATGCAGGTCCTTTTCCAGGTTTTACGTGTAAAAATTCGACTACTTTATAAATATCGTTGTTGTAACGAATACACAATCCGTTTCTAATGTCTGATGTTGTTGCCATGTTGCTGTTTATTTATTTTTAAATCCACGAGGGATTTTTTAATTTTTTAACTTCCCAAATACCCTTTCATGATTCCTCGTTGAGAATTTCGAATGAATAAGATGATTTCATCTCTTTCTGGAGTAGCCTCCATTTCTGCTTCAATTTTCTCTAAAGCCTGGGTATTGTTGTATTTACTTTGATATAAAATTCTATAGATATTCTGAATTTCTCTAATTTTCGCTGTAGTAAAACCTCTTCGTCTCAATCCAATGGAATTGATTCCTACATAAGACAAGGGTTCTTTACCTGCTTTGGTATAAGGAGGAACATCTTTTCGAACCAAAGATCCTCCAGAAACCATGGCATGATCTCCAATATGAATAAATTGATGCACAGCGGCCAATCCGCCAATAATTGCGTGTTCTCCTATCGTCACATGCCCCCCTAAAGCAACACCATTTACAACAATAGAATTACTTCCCAATATACAATCATGAGCAATATGAGCAGTAGCCATAATGAGACAATTTTCACCAATGGATGTTTTTCCAGATGCATTGGTTCCTCTGTTGATGGTTACACATTCTCGAATCGTGGTATTGTCACCAATAACTGTTAAAGAATCTTCTCCTTCAAATTTTAAATCTTGGGGAATTGCAGAGATAACTGCTCCTGGAAATATTCTACAATCTTTTCCAATCCGTGCACCTTCCATAATGGTCACGTTGGAACCAATCCAAGTTCCAGAACCAATTGTTACGTTGTTGTGAATTGTAGTAAAAGGTTCTATAACTACATTTCGTGCGATTTTTGCTTGCGGATGTACGTAGGCTAATGGTTGATTCATGTATTATTTGATTTTAGAAATTTGTGCCATTAATTCTGCTTCTGCCACTACTTTCCCGTTTGCATAGGCGTAGGCTTGCATATGACAAATACCTCTTCGGATGGGTGTTATTAAGTCGCATTTAAAAATTAGCGTATCTCCTGGCAACACTTTTTGTTTGAACTTTACATTGTCCATTTTCATGAAAAAAGTCAAATAATTTTCTGGGTCTGGAACAGTACTCAAAACCAAAATACCTCCACATTGTGCCATAGCTTCTACCTGCAATACTCCTGGCATTACGGGGGAACCTGGAAAGTGCCCAACAAAGAAATCCTCATTCATCGTTACATTTTTCATTCCAACCACATGTGTTGGAGAAAGTTCTAGCACACGATCTACCAATAAAAATGGGGGCCTGTGTGGTAATACTTCCATAATCTGATGAATGTCTAACAAGGGGGGCTGTGTTAAATCATATTGTGGCACTTTGTTCCTTTTCTCAACTTTTATAATTTGGGCTAATTTTTTTGCAAACTGTGTATTGATTTGGTGCCCCGGTTTGTTTGCGATAATTTTCCCTCTAATTCTCGTTCCAACAAGCGCCAAATCACCAATAACATCCAAAAGTTTGTGACGCGCAGCTTCATTTGCCCAATGGAGTTTTAAGTTGTCAAGAATTCCATTGGATTGTACCGAGATTTCTTCTTTATTAAATGCCTTTTTTAATTTTAGCATGGTGCTATCGGACAATTCTTTGTCTACATAAACAATGGCATTATTTAAATCGCCACCTTTTATCAAATCATTCTCCAAAAGCATTTCTATTTCATGTAAAAAACTGAAGGTTCTGGCAGCTGCTATTTCATTTTTAAAATCAGATAGTTTGGCTAGAGTTGCATTTTGAGTTCCCAATATTTTAGTCCCAAAATCTACCATCGCGGTAACTTGATACTCGTCTGAGGGCATTAACATAATCTCACTCCCAGTGACTTCATCTTTGTAGGAAATGACTTCTTTTACAATGTATTCCTCAATTTCTTCTTCAAGTTCTACAATTCCAGCTTCTTCTAATGCAGCTACAAAAAACTGAGATGAACCGTCCATAATTGGAGGCTCTGATGCATCCATTTCTATCAAAAGATTCTCGATATCGAGTCCTACAGCGGCAGCCAAGACATGTTCTGAAGTTTGAATTTGAACGCCATTCTTCTCTAAATTTGTACCTCGCTGTGTGTTGACAACATATTCTGCTTTTGCTTCTACAATAGGAGTTCCTTCTAAATCAACACGTACAAAGGCAAATCCATGATTTGCTGGCGCTGGTTTAAATGTCATATTCACGGTAACTCCTGTATGCAAACCTACCCCTGAAAGGGAGATTTCTTTTTGAATTGTTTTTTGTTTTTTACCCATTTTTTTTTGTTTTTTGAGCCTTCAAGTCTTTTTCAATTGTAGTTATTTTTTCTGCTAATTGGGGTAAATTTTTAAAATAAACATAGCTTTTGTTATACGCTTTTGCATTAAAAGCGGGGATTCCATTCACAATAGAATGCGCTTTTATATTTCGTGTAATACCTGCCTTTGCTAGTACTTTTACGTGATCTCCTATTGACAAATGCCCCGAAATACCTACTTGTCCGCCAATCATACAATGGGCACCAATTTTGGAAGAACCGGCAATGCCTGTTTGAGATGCTATAACGGTGTTTTTTCCAATTGTTACATTGTGAGCTATTTGCACCTGATTGTCAATCTTAACGCCTTTTCCAATAATTGTAGATCCGAGTGTAGCTCTGTCTATGGTTGTACCAGCACCAATGTCTACTTGGTCTTCTATAACTACATTTCCAATCTGGGGCACTGCTTGGTATACGCCATGTTCATCGGGTGCAAAACCAAAGCCATCTGCGCCAATAATAGCACCTGAGTGAATTTTACAATCATTTCCAATTTGGGTGTCGGAATATATTTTTACACCCGGAAAAAGGGTACAGTTAGCACCAATCACCGTATTATCACCTATATAAACATTGGGATATATTTTTACATGATCTCCAATTTTCACATCATTCCCAATATAAGAAAATGCACCAATGTATTCGTTAGTACCAACCATAGCAGATTCGGAAATGTAATGGGGTGTTTCTCTCCCTGTCTTATTATTTTTTACAGTATTGTAAAATGTCAATAACTTTGAAAACGATTCATAGGCATTTTCTACTTTTATCAAAGTCGCACTTACGGCTTTCTCTGGAACAAAAGTCCTATTAACAATAGCAATAGATGCATTGGTATTGTAGAGATAAGAGTTGTATTTTGGATTTGACAAAAAAGTCAAAGACCCTTTCTCTCCTGCTTCTATTTTAGATAATTTTGAAACTTCTTCTGCCGGATTCCCAACAACTTCACCTTCTAATATCTCCGCTATTTGCTCAGTTGTAAATTGCCTACAGTGCACACAT
>ERZ1027296.55-NODE-55-length-19913-cov-8.747759_pt1 | contig 19913 bp, 16 predicted proteins | sample MGYA00520864_ERZ1027296 | MGnify/ENA primary metagenome ERZ1027296 (study PRJEB33307, sample SAMD00078851) | marine metagenome | biome: aquatic biome; feature: sea water; material: coastral sea water | place: Japan | collected 2015-01 | depth 1 m m ... | reverse complement strand
CTTTTCGCTCCATTAACATGTTTATCAACGAAGACTTTCCAACATTTGAGCGCCCAATAAAGGCGTATTCTGGAATTCTATCTTTGGGTGCTTTGGTAACATTACTGTTACTCATTATAAATTCAGCAGATTTTATTTTCACAATAAAAGAGTTTAGTTGTGTAGAAGGTATGCAGAAAAATAGGACTTAAAATAGAATTACAATTCTCTATCTTTTAACCACTGATCTAAGATCGAATTGAATTGTTCAGGTCGTTCCATCATCGCTGCATGGCCACATTTATCAATCCAAAATAAATTTGAATTTGGTAATAATTTATGGAAATCGTCGGCAACTTCTGGTGGTGTTACCGTGTCTTGTTTCCCCCAAATGATACAAGTTGGTATTTTCATTTCGGGTAAATCTGCAGACATATTATGCCTGATCGCGCTTTTTGCAATGGCCAGGGTTCTGATTACAGAACTTCGATCGTTCACAATTTTAAAAACGTCATCTACCATTTCTTTGGTTCCAATCGCTGGATCATAGAAGACACCTTTGGTTTTTTCTTCAATATATTCGTAACTACCTCTTTTTGGAAAACTATCACCCATGGCTTTTTCATATAAGCCTGAGCTTCCTGTAAGAACCAATGCAGTTACTTTTTCTTGGTAATTTTTAGTGAAGTATAATGCAATATGACCTCCCAACGAATTCCCTAGTAAAATGGCTGAATCCAATTTCTTATGTTCCATGAAATCTTTCAAAAAACCTGCTAAATTTTTAACATTTGTTTTTATAAGAGGAAGCGAGTAGAGTGGCAATTCTGGAATTAAAACGTTGTAACCATTTTTGGAAAAATGATTGAAAGTATCTTCAAAGTTACTTAAAGTACCCATGAGTCCATGCAAGACAATTATCGAAGGCCCTTCTCCAGCCTCAGCGTAAGTAAAACTTCCTTCAGTCTTTAAATAATCAGTCATTCGTTTTTTACATTTTACTGAATCGCAAATGTACTCCTTTTTTGTTAAATAATTAACCTTTTAAATTTTGGATAAATTCTTCCTGAATTTTATTGCTGCATGTTCTTGCAAATAAAGTTATGAACAAAGTGGTAAATTGTGGTAAAAAGTGGTAAAAATTATATATTTTTGATATTGATTAAATATATTTTTTAAATGATTCATCTCATTGGTACATACGAGTGTAAGGCAGATGCTAAAGGAAGGTTGATGTTTCCATCGGCTTTTAAGAAGCAATTGCATGCTGTGCTACAAGAGGGTTTTGTTATAAAAAGAGGTGTTTTTCAACCCTGTTTGGAGTTGTATCCCATGAGTGAGTGGAATTTAATGATGGAGAAAATCAATACATTAAACAGGTTTGTGAAAAAGAATAACGATTTTATTAGAAGGTTTACTGCAGGGGTTAAGATGGTTGAATTGGATGCTTCTGGTAGATTGTTAATTCCAAAGGATTTATGTGATTTTGCGGGCATTCAAAAACAGATTGTTTTGTCATCGGCAGTAAATATTATTGAAATTTGGGACAAAGATAAGTACGAAAAAGCAATTGAAGATGCTTCTGTAGATTTTGCAGAATTGGCAGAAGATGTGATGGGAAATACCAAGATAGATGAAGTATCATAATCCGGTTTTACTAAAAGAAAGTGTGGATGCCTTGTCTATAAAAGAAGATGGGGTCTATGTGGATGTTACTTTTGGTGGAGGCGGACATTCTAGGGAAATATTAAGCAGATTAGGGCCAAAAGGCAAGTTGTTTGCTTTTGATCAAGATCCAGATGCTTTGGAGAATCTAATTGATGATGTGCGGTTTGTTTTAATACCTGAAAATTTTAGGTTCATTTCTCGGTTTTTAAGATTTCATAAAATAAAAAAAGTAGATGGAATACTCGCAGATTTGGGGGTTTCCTCACACCAGTTCGATGAAGCTGAGCGAGGGTTTTCTACACGTTTTGATGGGGATTTAGATATGAGAATGAATCAGAAATCAAACGTATCTGCCAAAGAAATTATTAACAATTATTCTGAAGAAAAACTAGCAGAAATATTATTCTCCTATGGAGAATTAAGAAATTCAAGAAACATTGCAAAAACGATTGTTACGCAAAGAGCAGTTGCCAAAATAGAAACAAGTTTTCAATTAAAAAACGCACTTCAGAAGTATTTGCCAAATGCAAAAGCGCATAAAATATTGGCTCAAATATTTCAAGCGATTCGAATAGAAGTGAACGAAGAATTAGATGTTTTAAAAGAATTCTTAGCGCAAATACCAAGCCTTCTGTCAGCAAAAGGAAGACTTAGTGTTATTTCGTATCATTCTTTAGAAGATCGATTGGTGAAACGGTTTATAAGAACCGGAATGTTTCGCGGTGAGCTTGAAAAAGATGTTTTTGGAAACTCCAATGAGCCATTGCAAAAAGTAGGAAAATTAGTTGTGCCTTCTGCGGGGGAAATTAAAGAAAACAATAGAGCGAGAAGTGCAAAACTTAGAATTGCAACCCTAAAACAGCCTATAAAAAAGTAATTGAATGCTATGTCTAAAGTAAAAAAAGGATTGTATAGTTTCCTGAGAGGGAGTTTCCTTACAGATGAAGCTGCTTTTAAAAACTGGCGCATTATTATTTTTATTGTTGGGCTTCTTTTAATTATGATATCGAGTGCGCATCAAGCAGATAAAAAAGCAATTCTAATTGCAAATCTAAATAAAGAAAAACGAGAGTTAAGAGAGAAGTATGTAGATACAAGCTCAAGACTAGAAAGGATGGAGATGGAGTCTAGCGTTCGGAGAAGGGTAAAATTATTAGGGATTGAACCCTCAACGACCCCACCAAAAAAAATAAAAGTAACTTATAAAGATTCATAAATTGGCAACTCAAAAAAAAGGCATACTGGCAAAATTCTACTTCGTAGGAGCTGTTATGACGATTTTTTTAGTAATCGTAATTTTACGAGTCTTCAACCTTCAATATGTTCATGGCGATAAATACAATAAATTATCTTCAGAAGGAACCGTAAAAGAATTTACCATTTCAGCCAACAAAGGAAACGTATATGCGGCTGACGGTAATTTATTAGCAACATCGGTTTCCAAATATACGATTAGAATGGACTTGGTGGTTGTTAAAGAAGATGTTTTTGAACAAAACATAGTTGCCCTTTCAAAAGCACTTTCCGAGATGTTGGGCAATGTTCCAAAATACTATGAGCGAAGACTTCGAAATGCGAAAAAGGCAAATAAAAGATATTTTTTTATAGCAAAAAATATTGGGTATAACGATTATTTAAAAATGAAGCAATTCCCAATTTTTAAATTGGGTGTTTATAGAGGAGGTTTCATTGCAGAGCATCAAACAGTTCGCGTGCATCCCATTGGTAAAATTGCTGAAAGAACCATTGGCTATGATGATTCAAGTGGTGGTGCAGGTATAGAAGGTGCCTTTGCTTCCTATATGAAAGGAGCAGACGGATTTCGATGGAAGCAGAAAATTGCTAAAAATCAATGGAAACCCATTAACGATGCCAACGAAAAAGAACCCATCGATGGACATGATATTATTACAACGATTGATGTGAATATTCAAGATGTTACTCACCATGCATTGTTACGCCAGCTAGAGTTTTTTGAAGCAGAGCATGGCTGTGCCGTGGTTATGGAAACAGCCACTGGAGAAATTAAGGCAATAGCGAATTTGGGAAGAACTTCCAAAGGGAAATACTACGAGAAGAGAAATTATGCTGTTTGGGAAAGCCATGAGCCAGGGTCTACATTCAAATTGGCAAGTTTAATGGCGGCATTAGATGATAAGGTGATTGATACAGCAACTGTCGTAGACACTGAAGAAGGGAAAATTTTTCTGCATGGTTCTAAGGTAGAAGATTCAAAAAAAGGGGGCTATGGTAAAATTTCTGCGGCACGTGCTTTTGAGGTTTCATCGAATGTGGGTATTGTAAAGTTGATGCGTGCGCATTATGATCATCAACCTCAAAAATTTGTCAACAAACTAGCGGATTACGGTTTTACAAAACCTGTTGGCTTTTCAATCAAAGGAGAGGGAAAGCCTATTATTCCAACCCCAAAAGACAAAGGCTGGAATAAGATTTCTTTAGAATGGATGTCTTGGGGCTATGGAGTTTCGGTAACCCCTATGCAAACTTTGATGTTTTACAATGCGGTTGCAAACAATGGTGTAATGGTAAAACCAAGGTTTATAAAAGAATTGAGGAAGCAAGAGAAATCCGAAAAAATATTTGAAACAGAAGTGGTAAATCCTAAAATCGCCGCTGACGAAACATTAAAAAAGATTAAAAAAATACTTGAAAATGTAGTTGTCAAAGGGACCGCCATGAATATCTATTCTCCAAATTTTTCAATGGCAGGTAAAACAGGAACTGCAAAAAAATACCTACCTACTTATACCAACGAACAAGGTGAAACCATCAAAGGACACTACTCTACGAAGCATTATACGGCATCATTTGCTGGATTTTTTCCTGCAGATACGCCAAAATATTCTTGCATTGTAGTTGTTCACGATCCAAAGAAAGAAAAAGGATATTACGGGGCGGTAGTTGCGGCACCTGTTTTTAAAGAAATTGCTCAAAAAATTTATACTACAACCCCCATAGACAATCAAGATGTAGATGACAAAGTTCAGTTTACTGCCATTGATGATGCTTATTTACATTATAACAATCAGTTGATAAAAACACATACAGAAATTCCCAATGTTGAGGGAATGCCTGGTATGGATGCGTTGTCATTGTTGGAGAATATAGGGTTGAAAGTGATCATTTCTGGGCGTGGTAATGTGAAATCTCAATCCCTTAAAAAAGGAGAGAAATTTATGAAAGGTGCAACTATTATTTTAAAACTTTCCTAAGCTGAAAAATTTAAAAGACATATTAAATCAGGTTTCAATACTCCATATCGTTGGTCAAACAAATAGGATGGTACATCAACTTGTTTTTGATTCAAGAAAAATTGAAAGTAACGACGTTTTTATTGCTCAAAAAGGCGTTGCTGTTGATGGGCATTTATTCATTGATAAAGCAATTTCATTGGGAGCAACCACCATCGTTTGTGAAACGCTTCCAGAAGTAAAAAAGGAGGGAGTTACCTTTGTTCAGGTAGAAGATGCTAATCTTGCTTTGGCAATCATGGCGGCCAACTTCTATGACAATCCCTCGCATAAAATTCCATTAATTGGTATTACAGGAACCAATGGTAAAACAACCATCGCTTCGCTACTTTATCAGTTGTTTAAGAAAGCAGGTTATAAAGTAGGGCTTCTTTCTACCGTAATCATTAAGGTCGACGAGACCGATTTTAAAGCGACACATACAACCCCAGATTCGGTAAGCATCAATAAGTATTTAAATGCAATGATTGATGCGGGTGTTGATTACTGTTTTATGGAGGTGAGTTCGCATGGGATTCATCAAAAAAGAATAGCAGGTTTATCTTTTGCAGGGGGAATTTTTACCAACCTATCACATGACCATTTAGATTATCACAAGACCCTTGCAGAATATAGAGATGTTAAGAAACAATTTTTTGACACTTTGCCAACAGGAGCATTTGCCTTAACCAACATCGATGATAAAAATGGAAGCTTCATGTTGCAAAACACGAAAGCAAGAAAGAAAACATATGCTTTAAAGACGGTTGCAGACTACAAATCAAAAATTATTGAAAAACAACTTTCAGGTACTTTAATTAATGTGGCAGGGACGGAAGTTTGGACAAAATTAATTGGTGTATTTAATATGTACAACCTAACGGCTATTATTGCGACAGCAGAATTATTAAGTTTAGATCGGTTGGAAGTGCTTACGATCGTTAGTCAATTAGAAAGTGTTAGTGGGCGTTTTGAGTACGTTGTTTCCAATGATGGCGTAACTGCAATTGTCGATTATGCACACACCCCAGATGCCTTAAAGAATGTACTAGAGACAATTAATGATATTAGAACTGGCAACGAAAATGTTTTGACTGTTGTTGGGTGTGGAGGTGATCGCGATAAGTTGAAAAGACCAAAAATGGCTCACATTGCCACCCAGTTAAGTACGCAAGTCATTTTTACTTCCGACAATCCAAGGACCGAAAATCCAGAAACCATTTTGGAAGAAATGGAATCAGGCGTTTTACCAGAGAATGAACAGAAAACAGTCACAATATCAAATCGAAAACAAGCCATTAAAACAGCTTGTAAATTAGCTAAAACAGGAGACATTATTTTGATTGCTGGAAAGGGCCATGAAAACTATCAAGAAATAAACGGAGTTCGCACTCATTTTGATGACTTAGAAGAAGTAAGAAATTGTTTCAATCAATTAAAAAAATAACCAAGAATGCTATATTATTTATTCGAATATTTAGAAAGTCAGTTCAGTTTGCCAGGAGCAAGTGTGTTTCAATATATCACATTTAGAGCTGCAACAGCATTTATTTTATCCTTATTGATTTCTTCCATTTATGGAAAAAGGATCATCAATTTTTTAAGAAATCAACAAGTAGGGGAAACTGTTAGAGATTTAGGTTTGGATGGACAAAAGCAAAAATCGGGTACTCCAACAATGGGAGGAGTCATTATTATTTTGGCAACCTTAATTCCAGTTATCTTGTTTGCCAAATTGAATAATATTTATATTATTATTTTAATCATCACCACCCTCTGGATGGGATTGATAGGTTTTTTAGACGATTATATCAAAGTTTTTAAGAAAGACAAAGCTGGGTTAAAGGGCCGGTTCAAAGTATTGGGTCAAGTAGGTCTTGGAATTATTGTTGGGTCTATGCTCTACTTTAATGAAGGAGTAACCATTAAAGAACAATTGCCAGTATCAGAAAGAGTTCAACAAGAAAATGGTAGATTAAAAGTCTTCGGCGAAGCACATAAGTCTACAAAAACAACAGTTCCTTTTTTAAAGAATAATGAATTGGATTATTCCCAAGCACTCCGTTTTTTAGGAGATGGATATGAGAATTATGGATGGATAGTCTTCATATTCATTGTTGTATTTATTGTAACCGGCGTGTCAAATGGCGCAAATTTAACAGATGGTATCGATGGTCTGGCTGCAGGATCGTCTGCAATTATGGTCATTACTTTGGCCGTTTTTGCATGGGTCTCAGGGAACATCATCTTTGCTGATTATTTAGACGTTATGTACATCCCCAACTCTGGTGAGATGACTGTTTTTATCCTGGCTTTCGCAGGGGCACTCATTGGGTTTTTATGGTACAATACTTTTCCAGCACAAGTTTTCATGGGTGATACAGGGAGTTTGACCATTGGAGGGATTATTGCAGTGATTGCTATTGCGATTCGAAAAGAATTATTGCTGCCCATTTTAGCAGGTGTTTTTGTGATCGAAAATCTTTCTGTAATTCTTCAAGTTTTTTGGTTTAAATATACCCGAAAACGATTTGGCGTTGGAAGACGAATTTTTAAAATGGCCCCATTACATCATCATTATCAAAAAATGCAGTACCACGAGAGTAAGATTGTTGTTCGCTTTTGGATTGTTGGAATTTTGTTGGCGGTCTTGGCAATTGTGACTTTGAAATTGAGGTAACGGACTTTTCCAAGAAAGGAAACGTCCATTAAAAAAAAGAGAATAAAATTTATACACTATAGATGCGTAATCAAGAATCAAATAAGCAAATAATCATTTCTTCTCAAGGAGAAAAGAAACTGCTTGTTGTTCTGGGTGGTGGAGAAAGTGGCGTGGGTGCTGCCATTCTTGGCAAACAAAAAGGATTTGAAGTTTTGCTTTCAGACAAAGGACGCATTGCAAAAAAATACAAAGCTGTTCTTTCGCAATATCACATCAATTTTGAAGAAGGAAAACATTCAGAAAATATAATTTTCAAGGCGTCTCTTGTTGTAAAGAGCCCTGGAATTCCAGACACGATTCCCTTACTGTTAAAATTAAAGGAAAAAGGAATTGGCGTCATCTCAGAGATCGAGTTTGCCGCAAAGTATACCGCTGCAACGCTGGTAGGAATTACCGGTTCTAATGGGAAGACTACCACTGCACTTTTAACACAATTTATATTAAAAAATGCAGAAATAAATAGCGGAATTGCGGGCAATATTGGAGACAGTTTTGCAAAACAAGTCGCAACCCAATCCTTTGAAAATTATGTATTAGAATTAAGTAGTTTTCAACTAGATGGCATTGTTGATTTTAAATGTCACATCGCCATTTTAACAAATATAACCCCCGATCATTTAGATCGATATGAAGATGATTTTAATAAATATATCGACGCTAAATTTAGAATTACAAAAAATCAAACAGCATCCGATTACTTGATCTATGATGCAGATGATGATACCATAAATACATGGTTGCAAAAGAACAGTACAAAAGCAACTTTAATTCCATTTTCGTTAGAAAAAAAATTAGCCTATGGTGCTTTTTTAAAAGACAATAATATCATAATCAATATGAATAAACAAACAATACAGATGCCTATCTCAACTTTATCCGTAAAAGGAAAACACAATACTAAAAATGCAATGGCAGCAACGATGGCTGCACAATTATTAAAAGTTCGAAAAGAATCGATCAAAGAAAGTTTAGAAAATTTTGAAGGTGTCGAGCATCGATTAGAGCATGTTGCAAAAATAAGAGGCGTTGAATACATTAACGATTCGAAAGCGACCAATGTAAATGCTGCTTTTTATGCTTTGGAGTGCATGGATAAAAATACGGTTTGGATTCTAGGGGGTGTTGATAAAGGAAACGATTATGCAGACTTATTACCGCTAGTAAGAGAAAAAGTAAAAGCGATTGTTTGTTTGGGTATTGAAAATGATAAAATAAAGCAAACATTTGGCAATGTGGTTGAGGTGTTTGTTGAAACTGCGGGAGCCGAGGAGGCTGTTAAAGTAGCGCAAAAATTAGCAGAATCCGGTGAAGCTGTTTTGCTCTCTCCTGCTTGTGCAAGTTTTGATTTGTTTGACAATTATGAAGACAGGGGACGCCAGTTTAAACAGGCGGTAAGAAGTCTTTAGAAAACTGTTTATTGTGAGTTTGAAACATTATATGAACAGTGATTATGAATTTTTAGAAATGTAAATTGTTCAATGAAAGCATCGTGTAATTACAAGAATTAAAAAAAGGTATGAAAACCATTTTTCAACATATTAAAGGCGACAGAGCAATTTGGGCAATTGTAACAGTGTTGGCAATATTCTCATTTATGCCAGTATTTAGCGCAAGTACAAACTTGGTCTATGTTGTTGGTTCAGGTTCTACCCTTGGTCATTTAGCAAAACATGTTGCCTTGTTAATTATTGGTTTTGGAATTATTTATGGTGTACATAAAATTCCTTACCGATATTTCTCTGGAGGATCTGTTATTATGATTCCAATAGTAATTGTTTTATTGGCTTTTACTTTAGCACAAGGAACGGTTATTGGAGGTGCCAATGCGAGTAGATGGATTAAGTTTGGTGGTGTTGGTTTTCAGACATCCACTTTGGCAAGTGTAGTACTGTTGGTATATGTTGCAAGATATTTAGCTAAAAACAAAGAGAATGTGATTCTATTTAAAGAGAGCTTGTGGCAATTGTGGTTGCCAGTTGCACTTATTTTAATTCTAATCTTACCAGCAAATTTTTCAACCACTGCAATTATTTTCACCATGGTGATTATAGTTTGTTTTATAGGAGGCTATCCTCCAAAATACATTGGATATATTCTAGCAATTGGCGTTACTTTTCTAATGTTTTTTGTTTTGGTTGCAAAAGCTTTTCCAGATGCGATGCCCAATAGAGTTCAAACCTGGAGTAATCGAATCGAAAATTTTTCAACGCAAGATGGAAAAGAACCCTATCAGGTTGAAAAAGCTAAAATAGCCATAACCACAGGGGGCGCCTTTGGTTTAGGGCCAGGAAAAAGCGTTCAGAAGAATTTTTTACCACAATCCTCTTCAGATTTTATTTATGCAATTATTGTGGAAGAATTTGGTTTGATTGGTGGATTTGGTGTTGTTTTTGTCTATTTCATCCTCCTTTTTAGGATTTTTATTGTGGTCAAAAAAACAAAAACAATTTTTGGGACACTCTTAGTAATCGCAACCGGGCTTCCCATCATTTTTCAAGCAACCATAAATATGGCGGTTGCTACAAGTCTTCTTCCTGTTACAGGACAAACATTGCCTTTGATAAGCAGTGGAGGTACTTCTATCTGGATGACTTGTTTTGCTCTCGGAATGATTTTAAGTGTGAGTGCATCAAAAGAAAAAACAGAAGATGAAATTTTAGATGATAACCCTTTAGATATTTTACATGAAGCAATCGATTAATATATTAATTTCTGGTGGTGGAACAGGTGGACACATATATCCAGCAATTGCGATTGCCAATGAATTAAAATTGCGATACCCAAACGCAAAATTTCTTTTTGTTGGAGCAAAAGACAAAATGGAGATGGAAAAAGTTCCACAAGCAGGTTATGAAATCAAGGGATTATGGATTGCAGGAATTCAACGAAAAATTACGCTTAAAAACCTATTATTTCCTTTTAAATTGTTGAGTAGTTTACTAAAATCGAGAAGAATTATAAAGCAATTTAAACCCAATGTTGCCATTGGAACGGGTGGCTTTGCGAGTGGTCCAGCTTTATTGATGGCTTGTAGAAGTAAGGTGCCAAGCCTTATTCAAGAACAAAACTCATACCCAGGAATTACCAATAAATTATTGGCCAAGAAAGTACAAAAAATATGTGTCGCTTATGATCACTTGGAACGGTTTTTTCCTGCCAATAAAATCTTAAAAACAGGCAATCCTGTACGTCAAGATTTGTTGCTAATTCATACGAAAAGAGAGGCTTCTGTTGCTCTTTTTGGTTTGGATAAAAACAAAAAAACTGTTTTAATACTCGGAGGCAGTCTGGGTGCTAGAAGAATAAATGAGTTGGTTGAAAGTCAGTTGGATTTCTTCAATCAACAAAATCTTCAAGTAATTTGGCAGTGTGGCAAACTTTACAATGATAGCTATCAGCAATACAATGACCTAGCCCATGTGCAGGTGCATCCGTTTATCAATCAGATGGGGATGGCATATGCCGCTTCCGACTTTATTATTTCGAGAGCCGGTGCGAGTTCTGTTTCCGAACTGTGTATTGTTGGCAAACCCGTACTTTTTATTCCGTCTCCAAATGTAGCTGAAGACCATCAAACAAAAAATGCGAAGTCTATCGTAGAGCATCACGCGGCAATTTTGATTAAAGAAAGTGAACTGGATTCCTTTGCTGTTGTTTTTGAAACGCTATTAAAAGATCAGGGCAAACAACAAAGTCTTATAGAAAACATAAAAGCATTGGCCTTGCCCAGTGCCACAAGCGATATTGTTAATGAAATTGAAAAGCTCCTAAAGAATTGAATATAAAAAACATACATAACGTCTATTTTGTAGGAATTGGTGGCATTGGAATGAGTGCGATAGCACGCTATTTTGCTGTCAACAAGAAGCAAGTGGCTGGTTATGACAACACCCCTTCAAAAAATACAAATTCACTAGAAGCTATTGGCATTGCTATTCATTTTGAAGCAGCGGTCAGAAATATTCCATTGCCTTTTTTAAAGAAGGAGACAACATTGGTTGTATATACACCAGCGATTCAAAAATCACATGCCGAACTTACGTATTTTTTTCAGCACGGTTTTACGGTATTAAAAAGAGCAGAAGTGTTGGGGGAAATTACTAAAAATACATTTTGCCTTGCTGTTGCAGGAACCCATGGTAAAACAACAACTTCAGCTATTTTGGGGCACATCATGCAGCCGATTTTGGCGACTTCTTTTTTGGGTGGAATTGCAGAGAACTATCATTCTAATTTAATTTTAGGAGAAGATAAAGTAACGGTTGTAGAAGCTGATGAGTTTGATCGCTCTTTTTTGCAACTGTCTCCAGATATTGCCTGTATAACTTCCATGGATTCGGATCATCTTGATATCTATGAAAATGCTGAGGCACTAGAAGCTTCGTTTGGGGCTTTCGCTGAGAAAGTTTCTCAAACGTTAATCGTTGCCAAAGGTCTGCCTTTGAACGGGCTTACCTATGGTATTGATGCCGCAGCAGATTACAATGCATATAATCTTGAAATTAAAAGCGGCAAATATATTTTTGACGTACAAACCCCCTCAGGAAACATAGCAAATGTTGTTTTTCACCTTCCAGGAAAACACAATGTAATGAATGCACTTGCAGCCCTTGCAATGGCAGATGTTTATGGGGTTCCTTTGCTGGAAATAAAAGAAAGTTTAGCAAGTTTTAAAGGAGTGCAAAGAAGGTTTTCATATCGTATCAAAACCTCCAATTTTGTTTTGATAGATGATTATGCGCATCATCCAACAGAAATTGAAGCTGTTGAAAATTCAGTCAGAGAAATGTATCCAGAGAAAAAGGTTTTGGTAATTTTTCAACCTCATTTATTTTCTAGAACCCGAGATTTTATCGAGGATTTTGCGAAAGTGTTATCAAAATTTGATGAAATCGCATTGTTGGATATTTATCCTGCAAGAGAATTCCCTATCAAGGGGGTAAATTCAAGTTGGTTATTTGGCAAAATTACCAACACGCATAAAAAGTTGGTTCAAAAAAATAATTTAGTAAAAGTTATTAAAAATTCAGCTGCAGAAGTGGTCGTTATGTTGGGGGCAGGTGACATTGGTGTGGTCGTAAATGAAGTAACAAATGAGTTGTTAAAATATCAAGAAAATGAAGTTTAAGAATCTGTTAAAATATCTAGTATTCTTACTATTGACAGCGAGTTTGGGTTTCTTGTATTCTTTTTCTTCTGGGCGAAATTTGCAAAAAAAAGTAACGGATATAAAGATTGAGTTCTCCGGTGAAAACACTAATTTTTTGACAATTTCAATGGTTGATAAATTGTTAATACAAAATACAAAAACAGTAAGAAACTTAAGGAAATCTGTGATAGATTTATATGGTTTAGAAGATCAAGTAAATAAGCATCCATATGTAGCGGAATCTTCCGTCTTTTTGGACATAAATGGAACAATAAAAACGATTGTAAAACAACGTGCTCCAATCGCAAGAGTGCTCCATGATGATACTTCTTACTACATTGATAAACAAGGTGTAAAAATACCTTTATCCCCTGTTCATTCAGCAAGAGTTTTGTTGATTTCAGGTGTTGACAAATCAGAGGACTTAAAAGAAATCGTTGCATTGGTTACTACCATTTTAGACGATGATTTTTTGAAGAAAGAGATTGTAGGAATTCATAAATTGGACAACGATGAGTATCAATTCTCCGTCCGAAGTGGAAATTATAAAATTGATTTTGGTCAATTAGTCAACATTGATATAAAATTTAAGAAATTAAAAGCGTTCTATAATAAAGTTTATTTAGACAAAACAATACACGCATATAAAACGATTAACGTAAAATTTCACAACCAAGTTGTGTGTACAAAATAAATCAGAATGGAAAACAATAAATTAGCAGTTGGTTTAGATATTGGTACCACCAAGATAGTTGCTATGATTGGGCGTAAAAACGAATACGACAAAATTGAAGTTTTAGGTATTGGAAAAGCAAAAAGCTTAGGTGTAAAAAGAGGCGTTGTAAGTAACATTACTCAAACCATTCAATCGATTCAGCAAGCAGTGGAAGAAGCAGAAAGTGTTTCTGGGCAAAAAATTGAAGAAGTTGTTGTAGGAATTGCAGGCCAGCACATTCGGAGTTTATATCATTCGGACTATATCACGAGAACCAATGCCGATGAAGTGATTGATGAAAATGATATTGATAATTTAGTCAATCAAGTTCATAAATTGGTGATGCTGCCAGGGGAAGAAATTATACATGTATTACCACAAGAATTTAAAGTGGACTCTCAAGCAGATATCAAAGAGCCTATTGGAATGTATGGGGGACGTTTGGAGGCCAATTTTCATGTAGTTGTTGGGCAAGTATCTTCGATTCGAAATATTGGTCGTTGTGTAAAAAGTGCCGGATTAGATTTGGCAGACATAACCTTAGAACCGTTAGCTTCTGCTTCAGCAGTGTTGAGTCAAGAAGAAAAAGAAGCTGGGGTTGCATTAATTGATATTGGGGGAGGTACTACCGATTTGGCTATTTTTAAGGATGGTATTATTAGACATACGGCCGTGATTCCTTTTGGAGGTAACGTAATTACAAACGATATTAAAGAAGGCTGTTCTATTATTGAGAAGCAAGCAGAGTTGTTAAAAATAAAATTTGGTTCTGCTTGGCCAGGAGAAAATAAGGAAACTGAAATTGTTTCCATCCCCGGCCTAAGAGGAAGAGAGCCTAAAGAGATTACCTTAAAGAATTTGTCTTACATGATTCATGTAAGAGTTCAAGAAATTATAGAACACGTCTATTTGGAGATTAAAAATTATGGACACGAAACACAAAAAGGAAAACTCATTGCAGGGATTGTATTAACAGGAGGAGGGTCACAACTCAAGCATTTACGTCAATTAGTTGAATATATTACAGGGATGGATGCGCGAATTGGGTATCCAAATGAACATCTTGCTGGAGACTCAGAAGACGCATTGTCAAGTCCGTCCTATGCAACTGCTGTTGGGTTGTTAATGGAAGGTTTAAGCAAGCAATCTAAAGGCGAAGAAGTAGTACCTACCGTCGAAGAAGAAGTTTCTTCAACCATAGAGACATCGGTGGAGACTCCAGAAGTAGTGCAAGAGAAATCAAAGGACAAAGGCAAATCTTTCTTTGAGAAATTTACGGCCAGATTAAAAGATTTTTTAGACAACGCAGAGTAATCAGTAGTTTGTCTAATAAGAAGAAATTAAAATAATGAAACAATTTAAAATAGATACGTTATTATGAGCACAGAATTTGATAACATATTATTTGACATGCCAAAAACAAAATCAAATACGATCAAAGTAATTGGTGTTGGTGGTGGTGGTAGCAATGCTGTAAACCATATGTTTACACAGCACATTAAAGGAGTTGATTTTGTAATTTGTAATACAGATTCACAAGCATTAGAAAACAGTCCAATTCCGAATAAAATTCAATTAGGTGCAAATTTAACTTCTGGTCTGGGTGCTGGAGCCAACCCAGATGTAGGTGAAAAAGCAGCTCAAGAAAGTATCGAAGAAATTCAGCAAATGTTAAACACACAGACAAAAATGGTGTTTATCACTGCTGGAATGGGGGGCGGAACTGGAACCGGTGCAGCACCAATTATTGCCAAAATTGCCAAAGACATGGATATTTTAACGGTTGGAATCGTTACTATGCCCTTTCAGTTTGAAGGAAGAATGCGATCTAAACAAGCGCAAATTGGAATCGATACTTTGCGAAATAACGTAGATTCTTTAATCGTAATCAACAACAATAAATTAAGAGAGGTATATGGCAACCTCGGTTTTAAAGCTGGTTTTTCAAAGGCTGACGAAGTATTATCTACAGCAGCAAGAGGTATTGCAGAAGTAATTACACACCACTACAAACAAAATATAGATTTACACGATGCCAAAACAGTGCTTTCAAATAGTGGAACTGCTATTATGGGCTCTGCAAAAGAAGAAGGAACAAACCGAGCAAAAAATGCAATTGTAAAAGCCTTAGATTCGCCATTGCTTAATGATAATAAAATTACTGGCGCTAAAAATGTGTTGTTGTTAATTGTCTCGGGGAGCAATGAAGTTACCTTAGATGAGATTGGAGAAGTGAATGATTATATTCAAACAGAAGCAGGGTATGATGCCAATATCATTATGGGAATCGGGGAAGATGATTCTCTTGGAGACGCCATAGCAGTAACCGTTGTTGCAACTGGTTTTGCTGCAGATCAACAAAGTACAATCACCAATACAGAAGTACGAAAAATTGTACATACCCTAGAAGACGAACAGAAAGCAACCTATAATTTTTCGGAGACAGCCATTCAAAAATCATCCGCTTTTGATGCTCCATTGTCCAACAAACCTTCTCCTAAAATTGTACACATTTTAGAAGATGAAGTCGAGGAAGTAGCGCCAAAAATGAACCTAGTTCCAACAACAGAAAGTATTAAAAACACACAAGTTGTTTATGATGAAATTGAGATAGAAACTGTCTCTGAAGACGATTTTATCATCACAAATGTGTCTGTTACAGAAAATGAAACTGCTGCAGAAACACCAGTACCAGCGGCACTACAGGGCGATTTGTTGTTTGATTTGCCTCTACATTCTTATGAAGAAGTGACACCCACCGAAGAAATTCGTTTTGATTTGAATGCTGTTGAAGAAACAAAAGAAGTTGTCAATGTAAACGAGATTGAAGTTTTTGGTGCTGAAGAAATTATTTTTGAGAAAAAAGCGCCAGCAACAAGATATGTTTTGGAAGATTTTGATGTACAACCAACCATTGGGAAAAGTTCTTCAATTACAGCAAATATTGTTGAAGAAGAAAGCATGCAGTTTGAATTAAAATCGGCAAAGCCTCTGGCAGAAATTAATGATATAGTAACCGAAAGCGAAGAGGTTTCTCCTTTAAGTTTGACTATTTCTGAATTGCAGAAAAGAGCCGAAGAACGAAGAAAAACCATGAAAGGGTTCAATTATAAGTTTTCAGATCAAATGAATAAAAACATTGACGATTTGGAACGAGAGCCAGCATTTAAAAGACTGGGCTTAGAGATTGATCTTGTAGATCGATCTATAAGTAACACCAAAACACCTTTAAATAGTGAAGACGATACCATCCAATTAAAATCCAATAATTCTTTCCTACATGACAATGTAGATTAAGTTTAGAAGTATTCACAAAGCATTTAAAAAGTCATCCTTGTCGATGACTTTTTTTTTGGTTGAACACCAACACCGCTATACGTGAGGTATACTATATCTCATAAAAAAACCTTCAGTAGACTGAAGGTTTTTAAAATAGAATGTATCAGGTAATTTAACTTACGGCTTCTTTAATTCGTTGGATCGCTTCTTTTAATTGGGAAACGGATGCTGCATAAGACATTCTAATACAGTTTGGCGCACCAAAGGCATCTCCAGTTACCGTAGCAACATTTGCTTTTTCTAACAAAAACAATGAAAAGTCATTTGCATTTTCAATTTTCATACCCTGCACTGTTTTTCCAAAAAAAGCAGAAATATCTGGAAATACGTAAAAGGCACCTTCGGGTATGTTTAATTTAAACCCGTCGATTTGTCCTAATCGATCCAATACAAGATCTCTACGTGTTTTAAATTCATCTACCATGTATTGCACTTTCTCAACGGGTGCTAAAACGGCAGAAATTGCAGCTCGCTGCGCAATGCAATTGGTTCCCGAGGTAACTTGACCTTGCATTTTTGTACATGCTTTTGCAATCCACTGTGGAGCACCTAAATAACCAATTCTCCAACCTGTCATTGCAAATGCTTTTGCCAAGCCATTGACGGTTATGGTTCTGTCGAACATGTTTTCGATGGCTGCAAAACTAAATGGCTTTGCACCATAGTTGATGTGCTCATAGATTTCATCTGATAAAATATAAATCTTTGGGTGCTTTTCTAAAACAGCTGCCAAAGCACGGTATTCCTGTTCGCTGTATATACTACCACTTGGGTTGTTTGGCGAATTGAAAAAGACCATCTTTGTTTTTGGTGTAATTGCTGCTTCCAATTGTGCAGGCGTTATTTTAAAATCATCTTCTATAGACGATGGGATTTCAATAAATTTTGCTTCACATAAAATTGAAATTGCAGAATAACTTACCCAATACGGTGCAGGAAGAAGTACTTCATCGCCAGGATTCAATAATACTTGTGCTACATTAGCAATCGATTGTTTAGCCCCCGTAGAAACTACAATTTGATTTGGTTGGTATACCAAATCATTATCGCGTTTAAACTTTGTGCAAATCGCTTCTTTCAATTCTGCATAACCATCTACAGGTGTATATGAGTTGTAATCTTGATTGATGGCTTCAATAGCAGCATCTTTAATAAAATCAGGGGTGTTAAAGTCTGGTTCTCCCAAACTCAAACTAATAATGTCGATTCCTTGTTCTTTTAGCTCTCTTGCTTTTGCAGCCATTGCCAAAGTTTGTGAAACTGGCAAACTGCTAATTCTGTCCGATAATGGATGTGTCATTTTTAAAGATAATTGTAGTTGTGCTTATGCTAATTCTGGTTTTTGTCCTAAAACACCTAAATGTCTAAAATGCTCGGCAACTGCTTTGGTCATTGTTTTGTATTCGTTGTAAGGCAAATTAAACTCTTTGGCGGTTTTTTTTACAATTTTAGCTAATTTTTGATAATGGACATGAGAAATATGTGGGAAAATATGATGTTCAACTTGATGATTTAAGCCTCCTGTGTAGAAGTTTACCAGCCAGTTCGTAGGCGCAAAGTTAGAAGTGGTGTATAATTGATGGACTGCCCAAGTGTGTTCTAAATTTCCATCTTTATCTGGAATTGGCATGGTTGTGTTTGGAACAATGTGTGCCAGTTGAAAAACAAGGCTCAAAATCATTCCAGCCGTATAATGCATGACAAAAAAGCCAATACCTATTTTCCACCATGCAACGTCCAAAACAACTAAAGGCAAAACAATCCATAAAGCATAATACACAACTTTAGAGATAATTAATTTTGTCCATTCTACCTTTGGGTTTGGAAATTTACCATACGATAGTTTACGCTTTAAATACCGATGCATTTGTTTTACATCGGTTGTAATTGCCCAGTTAATCGTGAGTAATCCATACAAGAAGATGGAATAGTATTTTTGAATTTTATGAATTTTCAACCACTTGGCATGCAATGAAAAACGAATAATTCTACCTGCATCAATATCCTCATCGTGATCTTTTATATTGGTAAAAGTATGGTGTAAAACGTTGTGTTGTACTTTCCAGTTATACACATTTCCAGCAAGAATGTAGATACTACTCCCCATCAATTTATTTACCCATTTTTTACTTGAAAAAGATTCATGATTGCTGTCATGCATAACATTCATACCAACACCTGCCATCCCAATCCCCGTAATTACCATTAAAACAGGCATTAGCCATTGGGGCATTGAAACGGTTAAGATTAAAATAAAAGGAATTAAAAATAAGGAGAACATCAAAACAGCCTTTGAATATAACTTCCAATTCCCCGTTCTTTTTACATTATTTTCTTTAAAATAACCATTGACTCTTTTGTTGAGTGTTCTAAAGAATTTTGCTTTATCGATTCGAGAAAAATTGATGGTTTTCATGTTCAAATGTATTGATGTTTCACAAAAATAATCTTTTTAAAGCTGCTATTATAAGAAACGTTCAGTTTTGTGAAGAATTGTTTGTTACAAAAAGCTATTTTTGCCACTGAAACAGAACGACAATGGAAATCATACAAAAGTATTTTACAGCACTTAGCCCAACTCAAATTGCACAATTTTCCAAACTCAAAGAATTGTACCAAGATTGGAACCTAAAAATTAATGTAGTTTCTAGAAAAGACATTGATGAGTTGTACTTACGGCATGTTTTACATTCCTTAGGAATTGCAAAGGTAATTCAGTTTAAGCCAGGATCTAAAGTGATGGATGTTGGAACTGGTGGTGGTTTTCCAGGAATTCCATTGGCTATTTTATTTCCAGAGACGCAATTTCATTTGGTGGACTCTATTGGAAAAAAACTAAAAGTAGTGAAACATGTTGTGGACGGTTTAGGTTTGGAAAATGTAAGTACAACCCACGGTAGAGTAGAAGAGGTAAAAGACACCTATGATTTTATTGTAAGTAGAGCTGTAGCACAAATGGAAACCTTTGTTCGCTGGACCAAAGGACGAATTGCTAAAAAACAAAATCACGATTTAAAAAACGGAATTTTATATTTAAAAGGCGGTGATTTAACGGAAGAGTTGCAACGCTATACTTCAGCTACCCTATAT
>ERZ1027296.48-NODE-48-length-21217-cov-9.934080_pt1 | contig 21217 bp, 17 predicted proteins | sample MGYA00520864_ERZ1027296 | MGnify/ENA primary metagenome ERZ1027296 (study PRJEB33307, sample SAMD00078851) | marine metagenome | biome: aquatic biome; feature: sea water; material: coastral sea water | place: Japan | collected 2015-01 | depth 1 m m ... | reverse complement strand
AAATAAGCCCAGTTATTCCCATATATTCCCACTTATTTATTTCCAGATACAAGCCATCCCTTTTTAATTTAGTTTTGTAAAGAAGGGCTGTTTTTTTGGGGCTTTAAAAAACCTTCACCGCATGCTAGAACTACAACAAACAATTGAAATGTGGCCATTGAACGTTGAAGTATTTGCGCAATGGTTTCGAATAGAAACAAGTTATTCACTTTAATACCATAAAAATGAAACTAGATAAATTGCTTACTGAATTTTATAAAGAAAATGGAATTCCTAAAAATGGCGGCATTAACAAAGATACTTTTGAAATAGATGTGTTCGGAATTAATTTACACCTTCCGAATCCAAAATTTAGAAAAAAATTTATATACATTCACGATATTCAACATTTGTTGAATAAATGTGATACTTCATGGAAAGGAGAAGCTTTTATTGCTGGTTGGGAAATCTCAACTGGATTTTGGAAATATTTTCCTATTTGTATTTTTAGTTTTTGGGCAATGGGATATAGTTTTTGGTTACATCCAAAAGCAGTTATTAACGGATTTAAAAAAGGGTTAAATGATATTGGAATTGTTGACTTGAATATCAGTAAATCTGACTTTATGAAAATGGAATTTGAAGAATTGCAAAAAATCACAAAAAAAGGACAGATAACTGAAATGAGAATTGCTCAATGGATTGAATTTATATTTTGGTGGATAATTAGTCAAATGATTTTTCTTTTTCCATTGATTATGATTGCAATCGGAACAATAGGGCTAACAAAATAAAATACTGTGTACAACAATGGTTGTAGGTAAATGCTAGGTTTTAGTTTTCTTACGAAAGTGATCACAGCCGTTCCATTTGTGTTTTATTTACTAACTTTAAAGTTCGAAACACGCAACTAATCTTATACAAACACCTTAGGCCACCCTGGTTATAGTACAACAAGATTAACTCCTAAATAATATGATGTGGAATCCATCTAAAAAACACGCATGATGAACAAGTCCTATTTTACCTTAGCAATTGTTGTGAGCCTTTTCCTACTTTGTTGCCATAAAAATGATGATTCCTTGATGGCTGTCGTTTCCGATTTTGAAACTGAAATTCTATTCGGCGAAAATCAAGCAATTGTCAACGTAACAAACTTGTCTCAAAACGCTACCTCCTATCAATGGACGGCAACAAACGGCACCATAGAAAATGCGACGAATGAAAATACGGCTATCTATTTTACAGCAAACGGCACCTATCCAATTACGTTAATTGCATCCAACGGTTCAAATTCAGACACAAAAACAATAGCAATTACTATTGACAATATCCCTGAAAACGGACATGTACCCTACCGGTATCTTGAAAATGATGGCATATTTATGTATTATGAAACAAACAATACAACAGCCTACCAAAGTTTTATCCCTGATGAATTTAATATGCCAAGTCGTAGGGTTGTTTTTGCCTTCTTTAATGACTTTTATGAGTTGGATTATGGAGCGACACCCTACAAAGAAAATGCCATATCTATCCTTGTTGAATATCAAGGAGAAGAATTTTTCCATTGTATTTACATGCCTGTAACAGATGAATATTCAATGTGGGCAGGTAGAATTGGCTTAGGTTTGCCTAAAACTATGGGAACAATCAATTTTTACAGAAATGACCCAATCTATTATGGCGATGCAGAAAATCAATTAGGCGGCACCATGGATATGAGTATTCAAACAGATAATTTCACGATCGATCATGATACACGGCAAGAACTAATTAATCTACAGTTGCTAAAGTCCTTGCAAATAAGAAATGGAAACATTATTGTCATAGGAAATACAGGGGGATCAAACAATAGTGTCATTCAAACTGCAGCACAATACCCCAATTTAATGACATTAAAATTTGGAGAACCAACAATTACAACAAATACGGACGCTATTTTATTTCATCATCCATTAGATTTAACGCCCTCAAACATCATTGGAGGATTCTACCTTAAAAATACAATCCCATTTGGCTTAACTGGCAATCCTTTTTAAAATAGTAATAAAGAACACAACAATTGCTATGAAATCATAATTCCCAACAAGCGAGCATGATGAAGGCAATAATAGAACCAAAAAAAAATACAATTAACCGGATCATTTAATGAAGCATTTCCACTCCCTATTCCTATTTATTTCACTTTTAGCATCCAGTGCTTTGAACGCACAGTGCGAAAATGTCACATTGGAAAATCTTACAAATCCGGGTCCCTATGAAATAGCAACGCTTACCGAAGCCGACGGAATTCGAAACGGACCTGACTATGCGGGTGCCACAATTTACTACCCAACCAATGGAACAGGGCCTTATGCAAGCATTGCAATGGTTCCAGGCTTTACAGCACTTCCCTCCAGTATAGAAGAATGGGGACCTTTCTATGCATCTCATGGAATTGTGACCATTATTATTGGAACCAACTCCTTGGTAGATCTCCCGGAAGCGCGCGCCAATGCATTGTTGGATGCATTAGAAACGATCAAACAAGAAAATACTCGCAGCGCATCACCGCTAGAAGGGGCACTGAATACCAACCAATTGGCAGTAAGTGGCATGTCTATGGGCGGCGGCGGCGCACAAAGAGCGGCAGTGCTAGACAACAGCATTTCAGCAGTAGTAGCCTTGTGCCCTTATCTTAATAGTCCGGCACTCAATCACGATGTACCCTTACTCATCTTTAGTGGCGAAGAAGATCTGGTAGCACCGCCCTCAGAACACGCAAATGTGCATTACAACAGTACGCCAAATACCACAGACAAACTCCTATTTGAGGTTGCCAACGGCAACCATTTTGTTGCAAACTCACCCAGTGGAAGTGAGGGAGTTATTGGGCAAGTTGCACTTTCATGGCTAAAATTGCAACTTGAAGAAAAGGAATGCTACTGTCCGTTGCTTACAAACAACCTATTGCTAAACCCGCCTGCTGCATCCAATGTTCTCCAAAATTTTGAATGCGAAGCCTTAGGCATAAACCCTACAGCGCAAGCAATTGGATACTCTCCGAATCCAACAAAAAATACCGTCACTTTGAACATTACAGAAAAGGTTCTTTTCGAACTCTTTTCACCACTAGGACAAAGCCTATTAAAAAATGAACTTACCCCAGCGAACAATCAAATAGATGTGTCAGCTTTTCCAACAGGTATTTACTACTTAAGAATTAAAAACAAAACAATGAAACTCATAAAAGTGGATTAATTGTTGCAAAAACGTTCTTACAAATAGGATTTAAATACCGCGAATTAATGTATATTTCGTGCAGATTTTAATGTGAAATTATGGAAGGGAATTCAATAAAAAATTATCTAGAAACGCTCATAGAAAATATACCAACAGCCTGGTTAGATTTAACAACTCACCGCCTTGATATTTATAATGAATCGTTGGCAAAAGCTGAATTTTTAGAGCAGTTTGAAGTATTATTTAACACAAAAAACTCAGAGACAAAAGCACTTCAAAAATTACCAACAGCTTATGATTATATTCGGTTGGGACATCCTTTGTCTTGTGTATTGGAATGGAGTATTGCCAAATTGAACACCCTAAAATCAGAAAATGTCATTAGTTTTTCGTCACAAACAATGCCTATTTTGGCAATTCTAAGAACCAATGCATTCGCAGATAAAAAAACTCAAATTCTATATTCAGGGACACCCCCCTCCTTTTTAGATACCGATGTTCTAACGCGGGTATATGGCTATCAATTTGAATTAAAGCAGTTGGAAAGTAGCACTGCCATTCCTCCTTTTGATGGAAGTACAGTTTTCATTGCAGCACAACAAGAACTTTCTCTTTTTGAATTTCATAAAAACTGTGATTTTATCATTCATAATTATGGGGAACTCGGAAGTATTTTGGCTATAAATGGAGCTCACAATGAAGCAGCTATTTCAGCCATACAGCACGTTCGGAGAAGAGAAACCATTGCCATGACACCCGCCCATTCACTTACAGCTTTAAAACGTATCGTAGGACAAGCAGATTTAGATACTGAAACAACAGATTGCAAAGCCAACAAAACACTGGTTTTAGATGCGATTCAAAAAATTACTGGAACAAGCACCACACCCTTAGTAGGGTCTAGTGGGCTCTCGATTCAATATGCAATTATGATGGGATTGGTGCACGATGCCTTGGATACACATCCTGGAAAGCCAATTAAAATTGTGGTGCCTCCCAACTGCTATGGAGGTACCAATGACCAAGCAAGGCGCGTTGCTGCCTGTCTAAAAAACGTGGAAGTCGTGGATTTACTCGTAGATGGTGAAAATGACATGGTGCAAAGCATTGAACATGTTTTAGAAGCAATTGCAACAGAAGATGCAGTACCGTTTATCATTGCAGAAATTCCAACAAACCCTCGCGTAGAAGTTCCAGATTTACTAAAATTGAAAGCTGTTTTAAGCGCAACACGCAATACACAAAGTGGTAAGAAGGCCATTGATCCCGTTTTTATTTTAGACCAAACATTCTGTCCCAATGTGCGCTTTCTTGGTAAAGATGAAATCCTTTCCTCAGTGCGAACAATTTCATATGTTAGTGGATCAAAATTTCCAAGTGGTGGAAAATGTACGGCTGGATATTGTGTGGGAAATCACAAGACCAATGCATTGATGAAAAAAATAGCACAACATTTAGAAATCTGCGACAACCAAGCCACAGCACTTCAAATGAAGCGCTTAGCAAAGCAATTGCCTTCTATGAATCAAAGAATTAAAGCCGCCTATCTGAATACACGTGCTTTTGTATCTTACATTGAAGAAACATTGCCCGAAGCAAAAATTAATTTTGTTTCTGAAGCCTTGGCAAACCAAGGATTTACCCCATCTGTTTTTTCATTAGACCTGCCAACTAAAGGAGCGACAGCAGAAAAAAGAGAGGAGTACAAACGAAGGTTGAACCATCAACTAATCCAGTTAATGATTACTGAAATTCCAAATGAAAGCAAGTATTGTGTGAGTTACGGTCAGTTAAACGGAGTGTATTGGACCATTCCTGCCACCTCAACACAGGGAACTACCAAAGAAGGTGACAAAGATTATATTGCACGGGTAGCACTATCTCCAAACATGGATTTGGAACTGCATAAAAAAATATTTTCAGCATTTGTTGCAACCATTTTATAAAAGAAAAAACGATTCATTGAAGCAGTTCCAACTTTTTAAAACAGCCATTTCAAAAATTGAACTTCCAGAAAAGTTCACATTTCCATTTTACTACACCCCGCATGCACTTGTAGAAATTGCAACAAAAGAGATACAAGCCTACTTGGCGACTCAAACAGACTTTACCCATAATTTTGGGCTCGATTCAAACGCTACAGAAAATGCCATCGGTAAAATGTTTGGGGTTTTGGTGGTGAAAAACAACGCAAATCAACTGGGATATCTAATGGCTTTTTCTGGAAAACTAGCAGATGAAAGTTGCCCCGAAATATTTGTCCCTCCTGTTTTTGACTTGAGAACGAAGCATAGTTTTTATAAAAAAGGAGAAGAAGAAATCAATATTATCAGTGCCAAATTAGCGGCATTAAAGAGTGATGAAACCTATCTTTTTTTAAAAAGACATGTGAAAAGAGCTTCCAAAAGAATTGAAGAAGACTTGGCACTACAGCGAAAAAAAATGGCGCTATCAAAGAAAGAACGAAAACTTCGCAAAAAAGAGGCTCGTAAAAACTTGACAAACGATGCCTTCGAAAAATGGTCTCAAAAATTAGAACAAGAAAGTTTCAACGATCAGTTTTTCTACAAAGAATTGGTTGCCTATTATATTCAAAAAGAAGAAAAAAATCGCAGCGAACTTAATGTTTTTGAGCAGGAAATAGCTACCTTAAAAAAAGTACGAAAAGAAGCCTCTGCATTGCTGCAAAAAACATTGTTTGAGAAATTTAACTTTTTAAATCAAAAAAAAGAAACAAAAACACTTCTCGATATCTTTAGCAATCCAACGATAAAACCTCCAGCTGGTGCCGGAGAATGTGCAGCTCCTAAACTACTGCAATTTGCATTTAAAAATGAGTTAACCCCTGTTTGTATGGGGGAATTTTGGTGGGGAATTTCTCCAAATTCGGCCATTAGAAAACATAAAAATTTCTATCCCGCTTGTCAAGGACGGTGCAAACCTATTTTGAATCATATGCTGGATGGAATTGCCATGGACGAAAATTTACTAATTAAAGAAATTTCGGAAGGCAAAACCCTAGAAACCATCTATGAAGATGATGTACTCTTGGTGATTCACAAGCCAGCAGAATTTCTATCGGTACCAGGCAAAGAAATTACAGATGCTGTATCTACTCGGATCAAAAAAAAGTACCCCAATGCTACTGGGCCTTTAATTGTACACAGACTCGACATGTCTACTTCGGGTATTTTACTACTTACCAAAACAAAAGAAGCAAATAAACATTTGCAAAGTCAGTTTATAAAAAGAAAAATTCAAAAAAGATATGTCGCGCTTTTGGAGGGTGTTTTCACTGAAGACAAAGGAAAAATAACGCTCCCTTTGCGGGTCGATTTGGATGACAGACCCAAGCAATTGGTTTGTTTTGAACATGGGAAAAAGGCAGAAACACGCTGGGAAGTGATCCGAAGAGAAAAAGGCAAGACGCGTGTTTATTTTTATCCAATTACGGGAAGAACGCACCAATTAAGAGTTCATGCTGCCCATAAAAATGGTTTAAACGCTCCTATTGTTGGCGATGATTTGTATGGAAAAAAACAAGATCGATTGCATTTACATGCTGAATTTATTGCGTTTACACATCCTACTACAAATGAAAAAATGAGTTTTAGAGTGGCGCCTTCATTCTAAAAAGAAACCCTATTTATCGAACAAATCGATAGGTTGCTTTGATGACAAAAGTATCTTGAAGTGGGGCCTCAAAAATTTGATTTTGCAAACTGGATCCTAAAGAGCTTTCTGGATTTCCGGAATCACTCCCTCCTCTTGCCCAAACAAAAAACAATTCGGATCCCGGAATGTATTCCCATCGAACAACCAAGTTTGTTTGCAGTTGCGCAAAAGAAAAATCAGGTTTCTTAAAACGATAATCTTCAAGACCATTTTGAGTTTCGTCTATCGAGTAAATGGCATTGTTCTGGGCATCGAAACCGGCTGTAAGTTGATTTGTATTGTATTCATTCACACGGTCTTCAAAACGAGAAGCAGTGGGCCTATTTACATACTTAAAAGCTGCATATCTTCCACGAGCTATAAAAGGTTGCCCATAGAACTGAAAAGAAAAATTTGGGCTTAAACTGTAATTCAATCGTAATGTAGTCGTCCAAGTTTCGTTATCTATTTCTCCTAAGACGTATCTTTTTTCAGCATCAAAAGCTACCGTTGTAACATATTGTGCTTTGTTTATTGTCTTTCTGAATTCAGTATTTAAAGAAACGCTAAAAGCATCAAAGGGCTGGTAATTGGATCGAAATACATAGCGATTGCTTTTGGAAACCTCTTGTTGACTTTTGGATTGAACATAACCGAGACGGAAACTAAATTTCTGGGTTTCATCGGATCCCAAAAAGGTGTATAGGAAATAATTATTGGGCGAATGCCAGCGTGGACCCCCTCTTAAAAAAGAGTTTTCGTAAACATTTGAATTGGTCCCAAATCCAATATTGGTATCCCAATTGTTTAACCAATTGAATCGTCCTCTGAACTCGGTACTTAATTTGTTTAAATTCCCTCCAAAATCATAGGCGGTATTCTGTTCGAGACGAAGCTCAATGTCCCTGTAAACTTTGGTAGGAACCTGCCATAAATATCGAAGTTCTGCATACTGAATCATCTCATCTGTCTGACGTAAAAATCCAATGTCATTTAATTCTAATTCTGGAGAACGCCACACAAAACCTCCATTGTACCTCCAATTTCCACCACCGCTCTTTCCAGCTTCAATTCGACCACCTGTACCTGTTAAAGAAGTTCTGTCTGGATCTAAATTTACATGGGTTGCATCAATTCTTTGAAAGGAACGAGCAATGGATTGTTGGGTTTTTAAGATGGCTGTTTTACTTCCTTTGACATGGCTTAGAATGGTATTTCCTTCCAAATAGTAGTCCCTGTTGTTCCAGTTGTGCTGAAAATCAATTCCAGCTGTATAGGCTGCGTTGTGCAATTCAGAAAAATTGCCTGCTAAATTTCGATTTGTAGCCGTCACAATGCCTCCAACAAAAGAATTTCTTTTGTTAAAATCTTTTTGTGCGCGTCCCACAAAATAGTTGGTTAAGGGTGCTACAATCTCTTTCCTGGTTTCACCATCTACTTGTCTTACCGTTGCAAATTCATTGGCTGTAATGCTTTCTAGAACGCCAATAGACCAACCGTTCTTTGTTTTTCCTGAAAACTTTGCGGCTCCTAAAATTGTTGAATTAAGCGGTTCTTTTGCAAATTCGCCAGCTGCTAAATTTGCGCTTCTATTGGGACTTCCACCTATTCTTCTGCTGTAAAAAAGATTGTCTCTACCATTGGCAAACTTAAAATCGAAAATGTTTTTATTTTCAACAAAAAACGGACGTTGTTCCTCAAAAAAGATCTGAAACCCATCCAAAGCGATGGCACCTGGATCTGCTTCTACTTGTCCAAAATCTGGATTGACAGTCATATCTAGGGTTAAATCATTGGTGATTCCTATTTTAGCATCTAGACCTCCGTTTATTTTAAAATCACTCCCATCTTTGTAAGGATTTCCTGCTTCTGGTTGATAAGTATCATATTGTAAAACAGTAAAGGGTTGAATTTCTAATTGTTTTTGTGATTTTAAATTGATGAGCCCGTGCAATTCCCCGGATTCGCTAATAAACCCAGCTTGATCATTGGGGATTCTTTGCCAAAGTGAGCGTTCATTCTTCCTGAAAATATTTCGAGAAACATTGAACCCCCAAATTTGTGCACGGTCATCTCCAAAACGCAATTGACTCAATGGGATTTTCATTTCTGCAGTCCATCCCTTGGCATCAACTTTTGCATTTGTATACCATATAGGATTCCAACTATCGTCCCATTGATTCCCATTTTGGGTAGCAATTTCTTCTCCTTTTACTCCGGCAGCAGTAGTGGTAAATACAAAAGCGGTTCTCTTATCGTGATAACTGTCTATAATTACATTAACACGATCTCCAGCAAAACCGTCTCTTCGGGTTAACCGTTGTTGAATTAATTCTGGACGATCATCAAAAGCACGAATGGCAACATATAAATACTTTGCATCGTAGAGTACTTTAAATTTTGTTTGAAAAGTTGGTGGTGTTCCCTCATCTGGCGTTTTTTCAACAAAATCAGAAGCCCAGGTTCCTGCCTCCCACCCAGCATCAGAAAGAGCTCCATCTATTACAATTGGAGTTTTTAAGAGCTGTGTAGTGTAGATTCTTTTTGGAATTGATTCTTGTGCACTAAACTCTTCAAATAGAAACAGTGAGATTATGACAAAGAGGATTCGAAGCATCAATTTTTTTTTCAAAAGATTTTAAATGAAGTGCAAAAGTAACTTTCTATTTTCACAAATAGATGTTAAATTTTAGTTGTATGGGTAAATAATGAGACACAAAAAAGATAATTCCAATTCACCCTTTGACAATCAAATAAATAACAGTACATTTGCACTCCTTTTTTAAGGAAAATAAATTATTATTAACAAACAAAAACTAAAAGTGTAATTATGAACACATTAAGTTACAAAACAGTATCAGCAAACAGCGCTACCGTAAACAAGGAGTGGGTTTTAGTTGATGCAGACGGGCAAACGTTGGGTCGTCTAGCTTCTAAAGTAGCAAAGCTAATTAGAGGTAAATACAAACCAAACTTTACTCCTCACGTAGATTGTGGAGACAACGTGGTGATTATCAACGCAGAAAAAATTGTCTTAACTGGAAAGAAATGGACTGAGAAGTCTTACATCCGTCATACGGGATATCCAGGTGGACAAAGATCGTTAACTGCAACAGAAATGTTTGAGAAAGATCCTACAAGATTGATCGAAAAAGCAGTAAAAGGAATGTTGCCTAAAAATATTTTAGGAGCAGCACTTTACAGAAACTTGTATGTATATGCAGGAGGAGAGCACAAACAAGCAGGTCAAGAACCTAAAGCTATTAATCTTAACGATCTTAAATAATGGATACAGTACACAAAATCGGTAGAAGGAAAACAGCAGTAGCTCGTATTTATCTTTCAGAAGGAAAAGGGAATATCACTGTAAACAAAAAAGACTACAAGGACTATTTCACAACAGGAACTTTACAATATAAAGTACAGCAACCTTTAATGTTAACAGGAGACTTAGAATCGTATGATATCAAAGTAAATGTTTACGGAGGTGGTGTAACAGGGCAAGCAGAAGCAATTCGTTTGGCAATTACCAGAGCTTTAGTTGCAATCAACGAAGAACACAGATTAGTATTAAAACCAGAAGGTTTACTAACACGTGATCCTAGAATGGTTGAACGTAAGAAATTTGGTCAGAAGAAAGCACGTAAAAAATTCCAATTCTCGAAACGTTAATCCTTCGACAAGTTCAGGATTATGTTGTTGGGAACTGTTATTATTACACACAATTAATATAAAACAGTTTAGCATCTAAATGAATAAGACTCGAAAGACTACTTATTTATTGATACAAAACAGAACGTAAACACATTTAAGAAAATGGCAAAAGTAAACATTCAAGAATTATTAGAAAATGGCGTACATTTTGGACACTTAACAAGAAAGTGGAATCCAAACATGGCTCCTTATATTTATACAGAACGCAATGGTGTACACATCATTGACTTGTATAAAACTGCTGCAAAAATAGAAGAAAGTGCAGATGCTTTGCAAAAAATTGCAAACTCTGGGCGTAAAATTTTATTCGTTGCAACAAAAAAACAAGCAAAAGATATCGTTGCTGAAAAAGCAAAATCGGTAAGCATGCCCTTCATTACAGAAAGATGGCCAGGGGGAATGTTGACCAACTTTGTAACGATTCGTAAAGCTGTTAAGAAAATGGCAACTATCGACCGAATGAAGTTAGATGGATCTTTTAATGCATTGTCAAAAAGAGAGAAATTACAAATCAATCGTCAAAGAGAGAAATTAGAAAAGAATTTAGGTTCTATTTCAGACATGACGCGTCTTCCAGGTGCTTTGTTTGTAGTAGATATTAAGAAAGAGCATATTGCAGTTGCAGAAGCGATGAAATTAAACATTCCAATTTTTGCAATGGTAGATACAAACTCAGATCCTAGATTGGTAGATTTTGTAATTCCAGCAAACGATGATGCTTCTAAATCTATCGAAAGAGTGTTAACGCACGTTACAGATGCAATCGCAGAAGGTTTGTCTAGCAGAAAAGCGGACAAGGAAAAAACCAAAGAAGCGCCAAAAGCAGCAGCTGCAGTAGCATCCAAAGAGGCTCCTACAGCAAAAGAAGTGAAAGCGGATACCGAAGCAGCTCCAAAAGCGGAAGCAGTAAAAGCAGCAACTCCTACGGAAGAAACAAAATAAGTACAACTTTAAAAAAATAAGATAACATGGAACCAGTAAAGATTAGTGCTGCTGATGTTAAAAAATTAAGAGAAGCTACAGGTGCTGGAATGATGGACTGTAAAAAGGCATTGTTAGAAGCAGCAGGAGATTTCGATCAAGCCATTGACGTTTTACGTAAAAAAGGTCAAAAAATTGCAGCAAAAAGAGCAGATAGAGAATCTACTGAAGGAGTTGCTGTAACAAGAATAAACGCAGACAACACGGTAGGTGTTGCCATTGTTTTAGCTTGTGAGACTGATTTTGTAGGTAAAAATGATTCCTTTGTAGCATTGGGAGGTCAGTTTGCAGACATTGCTTTAAATTACTCAGATAAGGAATCTTTCTTAGCTGCTGATTTTGACGGAATGACGGTAGCAGACAAATTAATTGAACAAACCGGTGTGATTGGTGAAAAATTAGAGATCACTTCTTTCGAAAGATTAGAAGCATCTTATGTAGGTGCATATACACATATTGGTAAAATTGCTGCATTAGTAGGTTTATCAAATGCTGTTGATAATGCCGCTGTTTTATCAAAAGATGTGGCAATGCAAGTAGCCTCTATGGGAGCTACTTCTTTGTCTTATAAAGATTTTGATCCAGCATTTGTTGCTGCAGAAACGGAAGCAAGAATCGCAGTTATTGAAAAAGACAATATTGAATTGGGTAGATTAGGAAAAACGTTGAAAAACGTTCCTCAATATATTTCAATGTCTCAATTGACGGAAGCGGTAATGGCAGAAGCGGAAGAAGCTGCGAAAGCAGAACTAAAAGCAGAAGGAAAGCCAGAACAAATTTGGGACCGTATCTTACCAGGAAAAATGGAAAGATTCATTTCTGACAACACCACTTTAGACACTGAGCAATGTTTGTTAGATCAAGCATTTATCAAAGACGAAAAGAAAAATGTTGCTGCATACGTTCAAACCTATGGGGATGTAACCGTAAGCGGATTTAAAAGAGTTACTTTAGGATAAACAATCCTTTTTAACATACTTCAAAACCTCGCAATCTATTGCGAGGTTTTTTTATTTCAAAAAAAGAAAATCAAAAAAAAACCGTAATTTCGCATAACTTTCAACAATACTATGCACTACAAAAGAATTCTTTTAAAACTGAGTGGAGAAGCCTTAATGGGCGAACGACAATATGGAATAGATCCAAAACGCCTTTCCGAATACGCTAAAGAAATAAAACAAGTAATCAACCAAGGCATCGAAGTCGCTATTGTAATTGGAGGTGGAAACATTTTTAGAGGTGTAGCAGGTGCAGCCAACGGCATGGATCGTGTACAAGGAGACCATATGGGAATGTTAGCAACTTGTATCAATGGCTTAGCGTTGCAAAGTGCACTGGAAGATGAAGGAGTTATTACGCGTTTGCAAACTGCATTGGAAATTAAAGAGATTGCAGAACCCTATATTAAAAGAAAGGCCATTCGCCATTTAGAAAAAAAACGTGTTGTTATTTTTGGGGCGGGTACTGGAAACCCTTATTTTACAACAGATACTGCAGCAGTTTTAAGAGCTATTGAAGTAAATGCAGATGCAATCTTAAAAGGAACTCGTGTCGATGGAATTTACAATGTAGATCCAGAGAAAGATGAAAATGCGTTAAAATATGACAGCATTAGCTTTAAAGAAGTCATCGACAAAGGGCTGAAAGTAATGGACATGACCGCTTTTACCTTAAGTGAAGAAAACAAATTACCCATCATCGTTTTTGATATGAATACCAACGGAAATTTACTAAAGTTAATTTCTGGAGAAAACATCGGAACGGTCGTTAGCAATTAAAAACATACGCTTTAAAATTTCCAAAGATGAACGAAGAAATTGAATTTATTTTAGACAGTGCCAAAGAAGGAATGAATAGTGCCCTTGCACACCTAGAGAAAGAATTACGTACTATTAGAGCTGGTAAAGCCACCCCTGCGATGTTAGGGAATGTTAAAGTAAATTATTATGATGCTTTGACACCATTAAGTCAAATTGCAAATGTGAGTACGCCAGACCCACGAACCATTTCAGTTCAACCTTGGGAAAAAAACATGTTGCAAGAAATAGAAAAAGCAATCATGAACGCCAATCTTGGATTCAACCCCATGAATAATGGAGATGTTATTTTAATCAATGTTCCGCCTTTAACAGAGGAAAGAAGACGCGATTTGTCCAAACAAGCAAAAGCAGAAGCAGAACACGCGAAAGTTGGAATTAGAAATGCCCGTAAAGAAGCAAACAACGAAATTAAAAAAATAGACATCGCAGACGATGTAAAAAAAGATACGGAAGCGCTGGTCCAAAAATTAACGGATTCTTTTGTGAAACAAATTGATGAAACCTTTAGTGTAAAGGAAAAAGAAATCATGACAGTATAAGCAAAATGAAGCTGATATTACAAAAGGAGTGTTTCTTAAAACACTCCTTTTTTTGTGTAAAAACACTTCTACAAATTTAATTACCTTTGCAAAAATTTTCTGAATGAGTTTCTGGACAAAAGTTGCAGGTATTATCTTACGAAACCGATACCTAGTTTTAATTATTATTGCGGGTATTACTAGCTTTTTAGCTTCACAAATGAAGTATATGAAATTCTCATATACAGAGGCAAACCTCCTGCCAGAAAACCACATTGCAAACCTAGAATACAATACATTTTTAGAAATTTTTGGTGAAGAAGGAAACCTAGTCATTTTAGGGGTAAAAGACCCCAGCATCTTTACACCCAAAAAATTTAATGCCTGGAATACATTAGTAGATAAATTTGATGCACGAGATGAAATTGATTTTACACTATCTATTGCAGATGTTCAAAAACTAAAAAAAGACAAAAAGAATAGAAAATTTGTTTTAGAACCTTTATACGAAGACGATCCAACCACAGACAAAGAAGTTTTAGAGATTAAAAAACAACTTTTTGAAAAACTTCCTTTTTACGATAATTTACTTTATAACAAAGAAACAGGCACCTTACAAACGGCGATCTATATAAAAAAGGAAATCATAAATACCAAAGCACGAAGAGCCTTTATTTTCAACTACCTGAAGCCTACCATCGAAAAGTTTGAAAAGGAAACAGGATTGAATGTTCGCGTTTCTGGAATGCCGTATATAAGAACTTTAAATGCCAAAAATATAAAAGATGAAATGCAGCTCTTTGTGGGAGGTGCCTTGGCAATAACGGCCCTTATTTTCTTTTTCTTTTTCCGTTCTTTCAGAGCTACTTTTATTACTCTTTTCGTAGTAATTATTGGGGTAATTTGGGCCTTTGGATTTATTGGATGGTTTGGGTATGAAATTACTGTTTTGTCTGCATTAATTCCCCCGTTAATCATCGTAATTGGGGTTCCAAATGCTGTTTTTCTTATTAACAAATACCAGCAAGAAATAAAAAAACATGGACAACAAGCAAAAGCGCTGCAACGGGTAATTACAAAAATTGGAAACGCAACTTTGATGACCAATATTACCACGGCATCTGGTTTTGCTACCTTTGTTTTTGTAGACAGTAAGCTTTTGCGTGAATTTGGTGTTCTGGCTTCCGTAAACATCATCAGTATTTTTATTTTGGCCCTATTAATTGTTCCTGTTTTATACAGTTTCATGCCGCTTCCAAAAAAGAAGCACTTGAGCCATCTTGAAACAAAGTGGATTGAGAACGTTGTAAACTGGATGGAAAAAATGGTAAAATCTCGAAGAATTACCGTTTATTTTGCGACAGTCATCCTCATCATTGCTAGCATTATTGGCGTCTATAAAATTAGAGTTTCTGGAAGCCTTATAGAAGACATGCCGAAGCGTATGGAATTTTATAAAGACATTAAATTCTTTGAAAAAGAATTTGGAGGTATCATGCCATTAGAAATTTTAATTGATACCAAAAAAGAGAAAGGGGTCATGAAATTATCTGTGCTCAAAAAGATGGATAAAATTAATGAAACCATAGAAGCATTTCCTGAACTATCGAAACCTGTTTCAGTTGTAAACCTTGTAAAGTATTCCAAACAAGCCTATTACAATGGAAATCCAAAATACTACCAATTGCCCACCGGACAGGAGCAAAGTTATATTTTTTCCTATACCAAAAATTCTAATGGCGATGCGAGCCTGCTAAAAACCCTTGTGGATAGTACCGGACGCTATGCTAGAATCACAACCTTTATGAAAGATATTGGTACCGACAAAATGGAAGTCATACAAAAACGACTCAAAGCAGTTATTGATAAAGAATTTTCATCAAAAAATTATTCGGTTTCCATTACCGGAAAAGCATTGGTATTTATAAAAGGAACCAATTTCTTAATTACCAATTTAGTCCTCTCACTCTCCTTGGCAATATTACTCATTGCACTGTTCATGGCCTGGATGTTCCGATCGCCTCAAATGATTTTAATTTCATTAATTCCAAACATCTTACCATTGCTCATCACTGCTGGATTAATGGGTTATTTTAACATTCCTATTAAACCCTCAACAATCTTAGTTTTTAGTATTGCTTTTGGAATTTCTGTAGACGACACCATCCACTTTTTAGCGAAATACAGACAAGAATTAATTGCTAGTAAATGGAAAGTTAAGCCTTCTGTATATGCTGCATTAAGAGAAACAGGAGTCAGTATGTTCTATACCTCTATTGTATTATTTTTTGGTTTTCTCGTATTTACATTGTCTAGCTTTGGAGGTACAATAGCGCTTGGAGGACTGGTTTCCGTAACCCTTCTTTTAGCCATGGTTTCCAACTTAATTTTACTCCCGTCACTCTTATTGACTTTTGAGAAGAAAATTGCAAATAAAAAAGTATTTAAAGAGCCATCGATGCGAATTTTTCCTCCCTCTAAAAAAAATCAGAAAGAAACCTAGCAACCCAGAGCTTTAAAGTGCGGCATTTACTACTTAAATTTCCTGCAAAAAAAGTATATTTGTGGCTTTATTTATGAGAGTTCATTCGTAGATACAATATTTTAGAAAGATGATAGAAAGCAACATAGCCAAGATCTTAGAATCGGGGACAATTTTACAAGAAATAACAATAAAAGGGTGGGTACGAACTTTTAGAAGCAATCGTTTTATTGCTGTAAATGATGGATCTACCATTAAAAATATAGATGTGTTATCGATTTTGAAAACACGCCTGAGGAGCTTTTAAAAAGAATAACAACCGGTGCTGCTATTTCCGTAAAAGGAATGTTATCAGAGAGTCAAGGAAAAGGGCAGTCGTTAGAAGTACAAGTTGCAGAAATCGAAATTTTAGGAGACTCCAATCCCGATGAATATCCAATTCAACCTAAAAAACACAGTTTCGAATTTTTAAGAGAAAATGCACATTTACGCATCCGAACAAATACCTTTAGTGCCGTAATGAGAGTCCGCTCTGCCTTATCTTTTGGAGTACATAAATATTTTCAAGAAAACGGATTTAACTACGTAAATACACCAATCGTTACAGGATCAGATGCAGAAGGTGCTGGTGAAATTTTCAAAGTCACTACATTTGAAAACAATAAAGCACCGTTAACAGCAGAAGGAACCATTGATCATTCAAAAGATTTCTTTGGAAAAGAAACGAATCTAACCGTTTCTGGACAATTAGAAGCGGAAACCTATGCGATGTCCTTGGGGAAAGTTTATACATTTGGACCTACTTTTAGAGCAGAAAACTCAAATACAACGCGTCACTTAGCAGAATTTTGGATGATTGAGCCAGAAGTAGCCTTTATGGATTTGGACGGAAATATGGATTTGTCTGAAGACTTTATCAAAGCAGTATTATCCTATGTCTTAGAAAACTGTAAAGACGATTTAGAATTTTTAGATCAACGTTTAACACAAGAAGATAAAACAAAACCACAAGCGGAAAGAAACGAAATGTCTTTGTTGGAAAAGCTTCATTTTGTTGTTGACAATAATTTTAAACGCGTTTCTTACACAGAAGCCATCGATATTTTAAGAAATTGCAAGCCCAACAAAAAGAAGAAATTTAAATATCCAATTAATGAATGGGGAGCAGACTTACAATCTGAACACGAACGTTTTTTAGTTGAAAAACATTTTAAGTGTCCTGTGATTCTATTTGACTATCCAGCAGACATTAAAGCATTCTATATGCGTTTAAATGATGACGGGAAGACCGTAAGAGCCATGGATGTCTTGTTCCCTGGAATTGGAGAAATTGTTGGTGGAGCGCAACGTGAAGAGCGTTACGATGTTTTGGTTGAAAAAATGAAGGCATTGAATATTGATGAAAAGGAACTTTGGTGGTATTTAGATCTTCGAAAATTTGGAACAGCAGTCCATTCTGGATTTGGTTTAGGATTCGAAAGATTAGTTCAATTTACAACAGGAATGAACAATATTAGAGATGTAATTCCATTCCCAAGAACCCCTCAAAATGCAGAGTTTTAAATAGAATTTTTGTATCTTTAAACTATGTTAAAGCAAAGTTTACATTACAAACTCTTACAAAAATTATCTCCGCAACAGATTCAGTTGATGAAGCTAATTCAACTGCCAACACAAGCCTTTGAAGAGCGAATCAAACAAGAAATAGAAGAAAATCCTGCTTTAGAAATTGGGAAGGAAACACCAGAGTCTTTTGATGAAACTTTAGAAAATGAATATGACGATGCTGGTACCGAAAGCATCGATACGGGAGACCTTAATATTGATGAGTATTTAAGTGATGACGACATTCCAAGTTACAAAACACACGTTAATAATTACTCCGCAGACGAGGAAGAAAAAAATATACCCTATGCAGCCGGCATTACATTTCACCAGTCTTTAAAATCCCAACTAGACACCTTTCGCTTCGATGAAGAAGAGCGACTAATTGCTGAATTCTTAGTCGGAAGTATTGATGATAGCGGTTACATAAGAAGGGAAATTTTAGACCTGGTAGATGATTTGGCCTTTACGGCGAATGTATTTGCAACCGAAGAAAAGGTCATCACAATTTTAAAAACTGTCATCCATACTTTAGACCCAATTGGAGTGGGTGCAAGAGACTTAAAAGAGTGCTTACTCATTCAATTAAAGGGAAAAGAAAAAACAAAGATCCGAGAACTATCCATTGAAGTTTTAGAGACTGCTTTTGATCACTTCGTAAAAAAACATTACCGCCAACTTCAAGAAAAATTCTCCATTTCTGAAGAAGAATTAAAGGCTGTTACGGTTGAGATCTCAAAATTAAACCCAAAACCGGGGAGTGCTTTCGCAGGGAACAATAAAATTGCAGAACAAATTGTTCCTGATTTTTCAATCAAAATTTTAGAGGGTGAGTTGGACTTGTCATTAAACGCTAGAAATGCGCCAGAATTGCACATTTCAAGAACGTATAACAATATGTTAAAGGGCTATCAAGAAGCCACTTCAAAAAGCAAATCCCAGAAAGAAGCCGTCTTTTTTATCAAACAAAAATTAGATGCAGCAAAATGGTTTATTGATGCAATTAAGCAACGACAGCAAACCCTATTGGTAACCATGAATACGATCATGCATTATCAACTTGATTATTTTTTATCTGGGGATGAACGCAAATTGAAACCGATGATCTTAAAGGATATTGCAGATCAAATACAAATGGATATTTCTACCGTCTCTCGCGTAGCAAATAGCAAATATGTAGCCACACCTTATGGAACAAAATTGATTAAAGAGTTCTTCTCTGAGTCCATGAAAAACGATCAAGGGGAAGCGGTGTCTACCAAAGAAATTAAAAAAATTCTTGAAACCGTTATTTCAGAGGAAGACAAAAGGAAACCGTTAACAGATGAACGATTGGCCGCTATTCTTAAGGAGAAAGGATATCCTATTGCTCGAAGAACAATTGCAAAATACAGAGAACAACTAGAGCTCCCCGTAGCTCGTTTACGAAAGGAAATATAGTGAAGTTTCAAAAAATAATATCGGCGCTATTGCATCCAATTGTACTGCCCACTATTGGTGTAATGCTCTATTTTTTGACCATCCCACATTCCATCCAAAACGAACAGCGATATTTTATTATTGGCTTTGTTTTTACGACTACTTATTTAGTGCCCTTGGGAATGCTGATAGTGCTCAAAGGCTTAAAAATAATTCATTCATTTAAAGTGCATACGGTGAAAGAGCGAAAGATTCCTTTGTTTTTAATGATTGTACTCTTTACTGCTTTGGGAAATATGCTGCTAAGAACTGCCATTTTTGGCGATTTTGGATTGTTGTTTTACGGAACATCCTTTGGGTTGATTCTTGTATATCTATTCGCAATATTCAATATAAAAGTGAGTTTGCATTTGCTTTCTATGGGAAGCATGATTGGATTTTTTATCGTGATGGGCATGGAATATAAAACGTCTACAACACCACTCCTACTTTTACTTATCCTATTTTCTGGGCTTTTGGCAAGTTCTAGACTCCATTTAAAAGCACATACACCCAAAGAGGTGTACTTGGGGTTTTTCTTCGGTATATTAACGCAAATAAGCGTTTACTACCTACTATAAAAAGTAGAAAATCAATCCAAATTTTAAAACGCTACTATCAATCACTTCGTTGCCCATCTTAGCGTCTTTATAGAGGGGTGACATTCCATAAAAAACATGAAAATTAAAAGCATCATATCCTGCAGAAAATGTCAGGCCATACTGTAGCGCATTATAAGCACTCACATCCGAATAGGCGGTTTTCACCTCGTTGGAAGCTACATTTTCAAAACGATTAGAGAAATTATAAAGGAATTTAACCCCAGTATAAACCCTCCAAAATTTGTATTTGTTCGCTGTGGAAGTTCTCCAACGAATTTCAAAAGGAACTTCTAAATTATGTGAAAAATAGGTGTTTGAGCTTAAGGTATTGTCTGCAGAAAACACCGACACGTTATTCAATTCTTCAACTTTTAATTTATGGTTGAAAAAATCGAAACCATACCCCAAACCAAGTGCAAAAGAAAAGGTTCCTTTTTTATTCAGAATAATATCTTTTAGAAAACCTGAAGACAATCCGTAAGAAAAACCACTTCGTGTAATTGTGCTAGGCTGCTGGTACATTTGATTGTAGGTCACCGAAAAATAGAGTTGATCCTCTGCATACCGATCACCCAGATTCAACGAATCTTTTTGGGCAAATACAGCAGGTGTACAAAATAGCAATAAAATAATTACTAATTTCTTCATAATTTTAAAATGAATAGGAAAGGTACACAATTTCATGATGTTGCTTCTATAAATTATGGCAAAAAAAAAGCAACTCTAAAATAGAATTGCTTTTTTTATATAAAAATAAGGTGACTTACTTAATATCGGAACCCGTGTTGGTTGAATAACTAACTTTGAGCGCATTTACATCTCTTAATTTCAATCGGATGTCGATAATAGTACCTACACTTGATTGTTTGTCTGCTTTGATAGAAGTAGTCATAAACGGTATTTCGTTTTCGGCAACTTTGGTTCTTGCATTGATAATGAATGCAGGAACTTGGTCTGCGGAAGCAATCTTATCATTTAATTGAATCTTATTGTATCCAATACCATATTTTGTATCTTTTGCTTTACCAATATAAATGGTACTTACCAAACTTTTGTGCTCTAGCTTCTTTACTTCTGTTGCAGAAGGTAACACTGGAGTGTCAATTTGTAAGCTTGTTTCTCTCATGGTTGTAGTAACCATAAAAAAGAACAGTAGCATAAAAACAATATCAGGTAACG
>ERZ1027296.40-NODE-40-length-22069-cov-8.100254_pt1 | contig 22069 bp, 14 predicted proteins | sample MGYA00520864_ERZ1027296 | MGnify/ENA primary metagenome ERZ1027296 (study PRJEB33307, sample SAMD00078851) | marine metagenome | biome: aquatic biome; feature: sea water; material: coastral sea water | place: Japan | collected 2015-01 | depth 1 m m ... | reverse complement strand
TTTTAAAAATAGTTCATTTTCGGTGCTAGCACCGAAAATGAACTATTTTTAAAAGTTGCTTTAATTTTTACCTTGTTGTTAAAGTCTTTCAAATCTTCTCGATCGTACCTAAAAAAAACATCCCCTAAAATCTTAGAATTTCGGGTTTGTAAAGTGGTCTGCTTAAAGTCCATTCCGCTCAGTGAATACCGAAAATTTGTTGTCAGGTTTGTCACCTGCAAACCGTTTGATTCTGTAAAATAAAGCCCTCTAATATTTGCATTTACATTGGGACCAATAATGGAAAAATTTTGCAGATTTCCCCCAATTTTTGAGGCACTGTATTTTAAAGATTTTTTATCATTCGCATTGGTCAATTTATAATTTAAGTTGTTAAAATAGATATTCGAGGTCTCAAGAACAAAAGGGCTTCGCAAAGAATCCCTCGAAATATCGGTATCAAAACTATTTATAAAAACACTTAAATTATCCTCTTGCTCCCCTTGGTAAGTTTTCATATGAAAATGCGCATCTTCAAGAGAAATACTTTTTAACTTCACTGCTCCGTCGAGAATTTTTTTTGCATTGAGCAAAGATGTGGAGAGTCTATTGACAAAAATTAAAGTATCTTGATGATGATCTCGAATTTCAATACCTTTTAATTGTACCGTTCCCAAAAAAGACAAATCAACTTTTTGAATTAACAAATCGGTACCAAAATCTTCATTGAGCGAGTTCGTTGTGTATTTTGCTAATTTTGTTTGCACAAAAGAAGTTGATAATAGAATGATGATCAAGAAAAGAAAAAGCACAATGTACTTGAACAGCTTTAATGGTATTTTGTAGTATTTTTTGATCGGTTGTAGTATTAGGTTATTGGAGTTTCCAGCAAATCTTATCAAAAACATTGCCCGTGTTACAAAGAACGTCCAAATATAACAAACTATTAAATTTCTATTCTTAAAAAACGGTTACATCATAAAAAATAATCATTAATTTTGTAGCACAAAAGTACGATTTCATGCAAAACGACTACATTCTAGGGATTGAATCTTCTTGTGACGACACGAGTGCTGCTGTCATCTGTAACGGCAAAGTATTGAGTAATGTTGTTGCCAATCAAGAAGTACATTCAAAATATGGCGGCGTTGTTCCAGAATTGGCCTCAAGAGCCCATCAACAAAATATGGTCCCCGTAGTACAACAAGCAATCGAAAAAGCAGGGATTAAAAAGGAAGACTTATCAGCCATTGCATTTACAAGAGGCCCTGGTTTAATGGGTTCACTCTTGGTAGGGACTTCTTTTGCAAAATCCTTGGCACTGGGTCTTAAGGTTCCATTGATTGATGTAAACCATATGCAGGGGCACATCTTAGCACATTTTATAGTGGAAGAAGGAAGTAAGATTCCCCCCTTTCCTTTTATTTGCTTAACCATCAGCGGTGGACATACACAGATCGTAAAAGTTACAGACCATTTTGATATGGAAATATTGGGGGAAACCATCGATGATGCCGTTGGAGAAGCTTTTGACAAATCTGCAAAAATATTAGGCCTCCCTTATCCTGGTGGACCCTTCATAGACAAGCATGCTCAGTTAGGGAACCCAAAAGCTTATACCTTTACAAAACCAAAAGTAGGTGATATGGATTTTAGTTTTAGTGGTTTAAAAACTGGAATTCTGTATTTTATTCAGAAACAACAACGAATCAATCCCAATTTTATCGCAGAGAACTTAAATGATATTTGTGCATCCATTCAATATACTATTGTTGAAATCTTAATGGATAAACTTAAAAATGCCGTGAAACATACTGGCATCCAACACATTGCAATTGCAGGGGGAGTATCTGCCAATTCAGAAATTAGAAAAAGGCTATCTACTGCAAACAAACATTTTGGATGGACAACCTACATCCCAAAATTTGAATACACCACAGACAATGCGGCAATGATTGCAATTACTGGTTATCTTAAGTATTTGAATAACGAATATGCAGACCAGAACATCAGTGCTAAAGCACGATTAAAAGTCACCGAATAATTTATCTTTCCCGCAGACATGAACGCTTTTAAACATCGGATTCAATTTTTTTTTCAGTATTATTTTTTATGGATTGTCTTCTTTTTCTTTGCGCGCATCTTTTTCTTGCTCTTTCATTACAACGACAGTTATCAACTGGGATTTTATGAAGTTTTAAAAACATTTGCTTACGGGTTTAGATTGGATGCTTCTTTCACTGGCTACCTGTCTGTACTTCCTTTTGTCTTTATTTTAATGTCGCTTTTTGTCCCTAAAAAGTTGATTTCAATTTTAATCAAATTTTTCACCTATTCAGCCATTATTCTCATCAACTTGTTCATGGTTATTGATGCCTCGCTTTATCAATCTTGGGGGGTACGAATAGACAATACATTGCTCAACTATTTAAATACTCCAGAAATCATGTGGGCCACAGCCTCTGCTTTTCAAATCATCTCTGGAACATTTATTTGGCTGTTGTTTTCAGGCTGTTTCATTCAATTGTTTAAAAAACGAATCAACAAAGAAATTAAAAGACTAACAACAGGGAATTATCTTGCAATACCATTTCTTTTCATCCTCATTGCTGCTTTAATTCTTCCAATTAGAGGGGGGCTTCAAACAATCCCAATTAACCAGAGCAATGTATATTTTTCCAACAATATGTTTGGAAATCATGCAGCTGTTAATTTTATGTGGAACTTCACACATGCTATTTCGAGTGAAGTTTCTACAAAAAATCCTTACAAGAAATTTGACCCCTCTGTAGCCAATCAAATAATAAATTCTAGACAAAAAAAACTGTTTAAAAGTAGTAACGACACTATTTTAAACACAAAAAAACCAAACGTTATTTTAATTATTTGGGAAAGTTTAACGGCCAAACTGGTAGGTTCCATTGGCGGAGAACCTGATGTAACAACAAACTTAAATCGATTGTCCAAAGAGGGGGTTTTGTTTACCAATTTCTATGCAAACGGAGACCGAACTGACAAGGGTTTGATTGCCATTTTAAGTGGCTACTATCCGCAAACGAACAAAAGTATTATCAAGATCCCAAATAAAAACAGCAGCTTACCCATGCTCACCAAAAGTATGATTGCTGCGGGGTATGACACCTCTTTTTACTATGGCGGTGACTTGAATTTTGGAAATATGAATACCTATTTAAGAAATGCTGGCGTTACTAAATTTATTGATGGCAGTTCCTTTGATAAAAAAGATTGGAATTCGAAATGGGGTGCACATGACCATGTGTTTATGGAAAAATTTGCAGCGGATCTCAGCCAAACACAAAAAAAGCCGTTTTTTAAAATTGCGTTGACATTGACCAGTCATGAGCCTTTTGAGTTTCCGGACAGCTATAAATTTGGGAAAGACACAGAAGAGAATAGATTTCGTAGCTCACATGCCTACACGGATAAAACAATTGGTAAGTTTATTGAAAGTGCAAAAAAACAAGCTTGGTGGGACGATACACTAATTGTGATTATGGCCGATCATGGACATCGTTCTCCAAAACACGAGGGCGTTTTTAATGCTCCCAAAAAGTTTAAAATCCCAATGCTATGGCTTGGAGGTGCATTGCAAAAAAAGAATGTACAAATCAATACCATTGCATCACAAGTAGATTTCTCCTATACGCTTTTGGATCTTTTAGACATGGACAATACTGAGTTTAAATGGAGTAAGCATATTTTTAACAACGATGAAAGTCAGTATGCGCACTATATATTTAACAATGGATTTGGAACGCTGGATAAAGAGGGCGTTTTCGCTTATGACTTTGTAAGCAACAAACCCATCCTTCAAAAGGGGGCTTCATTTCACAGCTTAGATTCTTTAGGAAAAGCAATTACTCAAGATGCTTATCAAGATTTTATTGAAAGATAAAACCTCAAAAAAAGCGCATTTTGAACAATTCTAAATACTAAAAAACAAGAATAGTTGTACTCATTTTACCTGTTTTATCCCTAAATTTGTACTCTAAAAAAAAAGCATCCGTTCAGATGAAAAAAATAATCAGTTTTTTGTATTCCACACGTTTAATGGCTATTTTATTTGTGCTTTATGCCACCGCAATGGGCGTAGCTACATTTATAGAAAATGACTTTGGCACACAAACTTCGAAAGCATTAATTTACAATGCTTGGTGGTTTGAATTGATCATGGTTTTTTTCGTAATTAACTTTTTTGGAAATATTTTCAGATACCGTTTGCTTCGAAAAGAAAAATGGCCCGTATTGTTGTTTCACGTATCTTTTTTATTGATTTTAATTGGTGCAGGAATCACACGATATATTGGGTACGAGGGGGTAATGCCTATAGACGAAGGAGAAACCACCAATTCATTTCTTTCAGAAACCACCTATTTAAATGTGGTGATTGATGACAATGTAGATCAGGCTCCAAAAATTCATAAAAAAATGTTGCTTTCTGCTTGGGGAAAAAACAATTTTGAATTTGATACTTCTTTTGGAAGAAATCGCAATGCGCAACAAGAAATTAACTTCAAATTAGTGGATTACATTCCATGGGCTGAGAAAAAACTTGTTCTTGATGAAAACGGAGAAGAGCATTTGTTTTTTGTAGAATCCTCTGAAGGTTCTCGACACGAACATTACATTAAAAAAGGGACCATACAAAATATTCACGGAATTTTGGTAGGCTTCAATGCCCCAAATCAAAATGCCAGTGTGAACTTCTTTAAAGAAAATGGCAGTCTTAAAATGGTCACCAAAGAAAGTGGTGATTGGTTTCGAATGGCAGACCAAAAAAGAGGACTGGTTGTGAAAGATTCTGTCCAGAATTTTCAATACTTAACACTTCATAATGTTGCTGGTCTTCAATTTGTAATTCCAAAACCCGCAGAAAAAGGCACCATACAAATGGTGAGTGGTCCTAAAGACGACACAAAATTGGATGTGGTAATTTTTGACATCACCACAAACAATGTAACAGAGAGGGTAACATTAACAGGAGGGCAATACAACACACAAGGCGCCAAAGAGGTAACCGTAGCAAACTTAAACTTCAGAATGCTCTATGGTTCCAAGTTTTTAGAAACCCCTTTTAAAATTAAATTAAATGATTTTCAATTAGAAAAGTATCCTGGGTCTGAAAATGCGGCATCATTTGCAAGTGAAATAACGGTAATTGATCCCAATGAAACTTTTGATTACAGAATCTTTATGAACAACATTCTCGACTACAAGGGATATAAATTCTTTCAAGCCAGTTATGACTTGTCGGGTGAAGTAGAACAAACACGACTTTCTGTAAATCATGATTTTTGGGGTACCTTTGTTACCTACCTTGGGTACTCTATGTTGTACTTTGGAATGATTAGCCTCTTTTTTGCCAAACATACTCGTTTTGACGATTTAAAGAAATCGCTGAAAAAATTGCAACGAAAAAAATCAACCATAGCCGTCATCGCCTGTTTCTTATTTTTCAATGTTTCAAACGCACAACAATCTGTAAATCAGCAACAAAGAAGAATTACAGACCAACAAATTGATTCAATTTTAAAAGCGAATCTGGTGGCCGAATCACATGCCGAATCGTTCAGCAAATTGATCATACAGGATGCGGGAGGGCGAATGAAACCCGCTCATACCTTTGCCTCAGAATTGGTTCGAAAAGTAAGCCAAACAAACAATTTTAATGGCATGAAACCAAGTCAGGTTTTAATGTCTATTATTGAAAATCGCCTCTTATGGTTTGAAGTCCCATTTATTTATTTAGAAAAAGGAAACACACAAATAAGGGCCATTTTGGGTCTAGAAGAAAAGGCGAAATATGCGCGTTTGTCCGATTTTTATGATGCCAAAGGAAATTCCAAAATAGATCGTTATATCCAAGAGGCACAAAAGAAAAACATTCAGAATAAATTTGAGAAAGATGTCATAAAAATTGGAAGACGCTTGTGGTTATTTAATTCTGCTTTGATGGGAAGTGTTTTAAAAATATACCCAATTCCTGGAGATGAAAACAACAAATGGATATCGCAACCAGAAGTATCAAGAGTGAAATTTAAAGCCCTTGATTCTATTTTTGTACGACAATCACTACCCGCCTATGTACAGGTTTTGCAAGAAGCAAAAAAGACACAAGATTATACTTTCGCAAATAAAATATTGTCTCGTATCAAAAGTTTTCAAAAAGAAAAAGGGAGCGCTGTATATCCATCTGACAACAAAATAGAATTAGAAATTCTTTACAATAATTACCAGCCTTTTTTAACCCTTTCAAAATTGTATGGAGTCCTGAGTTTGTTCTTGATCATCTTTGTAATCTCACAAATATTCTACACCAAAAGATGGCTCAATTTATTGGTAAAGGCCTTAATTTGGGTTGCAGGTGGGTTCTTTGCATTGCATACTTTAGGGTTGATTTCTCGCTGGTTTATTAGTGGAAATGCGCCATGGAGTAATGCCTACGAATCAATAATTTATGTCGCTTGGGCTGTAATGCTCTTTGGATTGACCATGGGAAGAAAATCCTCACTAGCATTGACTGCTGCTACCTTTTTGACAGCAATTACATTGGCTTTTGCGCACCAAAACTGGTTGGATCCTGAAATTGCAAACCTTATGCCAGTACTAAATTCCTGGTGGTTATTGGTACATGTGTCTATTATTGTTGCAAGTTATGGTCCTTTTTCACTCTCGATGATTTTAGGAATTTTTGTACTCTTTTTAATCGTGTTTACCACAAAAAAGAATCGAAAAAGAATGGACATCAATATTAAAGAGCTAACTGTTATTAATGAAATGGCTATGACCGTTGGACTGGTTATGCTAACGATTGGTAACTTTTTAGGCGGAATGTGGGCCAATGAAAGTTGGGGCCGTTACTGGGGTTGGGATCCAAAAGAGACTTGGGCTCTAATTTCCATCATGCTCTATGCATTTGTGTTGCACATGCGCTTAATCCCTGGGTTAAGAGGAAGATTGGCCTTTAATTTTGCCGCTGCCTTTGTATATCTATCGATCATGATGACCTATTTTGGAGTTAACTTTTACCTCTCAGGATTGCATTCCTATGCAAGTGGTGATAAGCAAGTAACACCAAGGGAAGCATATATTTATATTGGTTTTATACTGATCCTTTTTGCCCTTGCCAGCTTCAAATACAAAAAATATTATAAAAAGTAAACATCCGTTTTTTCATTTAAAAATGTATTTTTGCTATTCATTAAAAACAAAACATGTTCAATAAAAACATAAAAATCGTACTAGCAGCCTTCATTACTATTTGGGCTATCTATGAATTTAGCGTATTCAATATCATGAACGGAATTTCAATTTTGTTCTTGGCAGGTATATTCATTTTATTATACTTTAAAAATGAATTTATCTTATTGTCTTTCTTACAATTGCGAAAACAAAATTTTCCTGGAGCACAAAAATGGTTGGGGTATATTAAAAATCCATCTGCAGCATTGACCAGAAAACAAGAAGGATACTACAATTACTTACACGGTATCATGCTATCCCAAACAAACATGACGCAAGCCGAAAAGTACCTTAAAAAGGCTGTAAAATTGGGCTTGGCAATGAATCATGATTTGGCGATGGCGAAATTACAACTGGCAGGAATTGCGATGACAAAAAGACGCAAACGTGAAGCTACGCTTTTAATGGCAGAAGCAAAAAAATTAGATAAACATGGAATGCTAAAAGAACAAATGACCATGATGAAACAACAAATGAAGAAGATTTAATTCTTTTCTTAAATTAAAAAAAACCGCTTTCGCGGTTTTTTTTTGGTCAAAGGTTTTAGATGTGATCCCTTTGTTGGTTTTATAATCTGATTAAAAATGAGTGGGATCACTTTAATCGGGTCAATGTAAGGTCTTCATTGTATTGTAAAATAAACAATCCTTTGTTTTGGGTGGTTTCAAAAAGTTGTTTGCTATAGTTAAATTTACTTTCTACTCGGTAAGAAGCGCCTTTTTTGAAGGTTTCTTTTAAGGGGGTACCTGAAGCCAAACGCACTAGAATGTCATAGGTAATGTCAAAACCTTTGGTTGCATAAAAGGAAGGCAAAGAATTATTTTTAGCAACATACTGTTGGTTGAATGTTTTTGTGAATTCAGAATTTTCATCTACAAAACGATCATTGACATAGGTGAAACCTACACGTGCCAGTTTATTATCATCAATTTTATCAAACGCTTTCCCTTTGTCCATAGAGAACACTTTGGCGGTAATGGAATCTGGCAAGCTAATAAGGCTATTAATCGCATCAGACACAACCACATTGTCAGAAGTTGCCAATACAACCCAATTGTTGGTTAATTGCTTAAAAACTTCTAAAAATCGTTCTTTCTCAATGTAACCGTCTACTGCTTTTAAGAGTTGCACTTCGTTCAATGAATCTACATCTTGTAGTATTTCACTCATTTTTGAAGCATGGAATTCTGATTCCAAATCGCCATCACTCACAATAGTAATGGTACCTTCTTCAAATACATCTTTGATATGTGTCGCGATGGCTTCACTAAAAACAGCCTTATCGGGAGCTGTTTTTATAATTTTGGAAGATTTAAAATTTGATTGATTTTTGGAATATACTGGAAAAACAAGAGGAGTCTCCACTTCATTTGCAACGACTACTGCTTCTTCTGAATACAAAGGACCAATAATTACATCATTTAGGTCCAAATCATTTTCTTCTAAAACAGTTCTTATTTTACTGCTATTTCGTTCTGTATCATAAACATTTAACTCAATCGGAACGCCTTGTGATCTTAAAGAATCGATAGCGAGTTCTGCCCCCATGTAAAAATCCGTCACATAGTTTGCCAATCTACTATTGTCAAAAATCTCATCTGCAGCTACCGTATCGTATTCTGAAACTCTAAAGGGAAGCAATAAGGCAACTTTTAGAGAAACACCTTCTCCAATTTCATCGTTGTAAACAATCGTTTCATTGGCATTTTCTTCAATATGTTTGACTTTAATTTTTTGAAATAATTTCAATCCATCAGAGAGTTCCGGGTTTAATGAAATTAATGCCGCTTTGGAAACATTGTAGAAACGAGTTAAATTGTAAAAGGTATCGCCTTTTTTCACTTCATGAATCAAGAATTTTTCAGCATCCTCAGTAGTATTGAGCACTATGGAATCCTTGTCAACCTCCACGATACTGTCTTGTTGCTTTTTTCTAAAAGTCTCTTTTTGCGCATTTGCCGTTGCTAGTGACTTGGTGTTTGGTACAATAATGATGGTGTTGGGGGCTGGTCTTCTTCTTACATCTGGATTCAAACGTCGCAAATCTTTGGTCTTTATATCCAGTTTACGAGCAATAGATCGCATGGTTTCTCCTTTGGCTACTTTGTATTCTACATATTTTTTTTGCTGACCACAAGAAACAGCAAAGGTTAGTAAGCAAAAAAACAAGATTAGTTTCAATTCTCTCATAAGCAGCAATATTTTTTTTATTCCCATTCTATTGTAGCAGGTGGTTTTGAACTTATATCATAAACAACTCGGTTTACACCTTTCACTTTATTGATAATGTTATTTGACGTTTTCTGCAAAAACTCATAGGGTAAATTCACCCAATCTGCCGTCATCCCATCCGTACTTTCTACGGCTCTTAAAGCCACTACTTTTTCATAGGTTCTCTCATCGCCCATCACACCAACTGAATTTACTGGCAACAACATGGCACCTGCTTGCCAAACTTTGTCATAAAGACCGTGGGCTCTTAATCCATTGATAAAAATAGCATCTACGTCTTGTAAGATACGTACTTTCTCTGGAGTTACATCTCCTAAGATACGGATTGCGAGTCCGGGTCCTGGAAAAGGATGACGCCCTAGCAACGCTTTATCAATTCCCATAGAGGCACCTACTCTTCGCACCTCATCTTTAAAAATCATACGCAAGGGCTCCACAATTTTAAGCTTCATAAAATCTGGTAATCCTCCAACATTATGATGACTTTTAATAGTTGCGGAAGGTCCTCCGGTTGCAGAAACAGATTCAATTACATCCGGATAAATGGTTCCTTGCGCCAACCATTTTACATCTTTTATTTGATTTGCCTCATCATCAAAAACTTCAATAAATGCGTTTCCAATGGCTTTTCTTTTCTTCTCTGGATCGGAGAGTCCTGCCAAAGCTGTTAAAAAACGTTCGGAAGCATCTACACCTTTAACGTTCAATCCCATTCCTTCGTACTGGGCAAGTACACTTTCAAATTCATTTTTACGTAAAAGTCCGTTATTTACGAAGATACAATACAAATTTTTACCAATTGCTTTGTGCAAAAGCACTGCCGCTACGGTAGAATCTACCCCGCCTGAGAGTCCCAAAACCACTTTATCATTGCCTACTTGGTCTTGTAAGGATTGCACGGTACTTTCTACAAAAGAATCGGGCGTCCAGGTTTGCGCTACTTGAGCTATTTTTACCAAGAAATTTTCTAACAATTGTTTTCCATCGGAAGAGTGATACACTTCTGGATGAAATTGAATAGCAAAGGTAGCTTCGCCTTCAATTTTATAGGCCGCATTTTCAACATCTTTTGTGCTGGCTAATAAGACAGCGTTGTCTGGCAGTTCTTTAATGGTATCTGAATGACTCATCCAAACCTGACTTCCCTCAGAGATATTTTCAAAGAAAATTTCTTCGTTTTTGATGTAAGACAAATTTGCACGACCGTACTCTCGCGTATTGGAAGGGGCCACCTTTCCTCCCGAAAAATGAGCCAAGTATTGGGCTCCATAACACACCGCTAACAAGGGTTTTTTACCTCTAATTTCTGAGAGATCTGGATGCAGTACAGCTTCTGAACGTACAGAATTTGGACTTCCGGATAAAATAACCGCTTTAAAGTCTACTAAATTTTTTGGGGGTTTATTGAAAGGATGAATTTCACAGTAAATGTTTAATTCTCTTACGCGTCTCGCAATTAGTTGTGTGTATTGCGAACCGAAATCTAATATAAGTACGTTGTGTTGTTGCATGCGCAAAAATACTATTTCAGTTTAAATTCTGATACTGAAAAAAGGTATTTTTTATAGGATTTTCATATTTTTTGAAAAATTGCCTGCATTCTTTATCATTAGTAACGATAAACAACTGCATTGATGTTCATTCCAGCACCAACGGATGCCAAAATAATAACATCTCCTTTTTGAACTTCTTGATGGACCACATTTCCTTTCAATACCAAATCCAATAAGGTAGGAACGGTAGCAACAGAACTGTTCCCCAAAGTGTGAATGCTCATTGGCATTACCGCTTCAGGTACTGGTTGTTTGTACAATCGATAAAAACGTTTGATAATGGCTTCATCCATTTTTTCGTTGGCTTGATGAATGAAGATTTTTTTTACGGCAGCAATCGAAATCCCACTTTTATCCAAGGCAGTTTTCATTGCAGTGGGAACGTTTGTGAGGGCAAATTCATAAATTTTACGACCATGCATTTTAATATACCGTACATTTTTGTCTGCTTTTTGGTCATTGGATGCACCAAAAAACAAATGATAAGCTTCGTCTTTGGAGAATGTTTGTGTAGCATGGCTTAAAATTCCTGAGTCTTGATTTTCAGTAGCTTCCACAATACATGCACCAGCACCATCGCTATAAATCATCGAATCTCGATCTACCTTATCTACTACTCTTGAGAGAGTTTCTGCTCCAATAACTAAACATTTTTTTGCAATTCCTGCTTTTATAAATGCCTGGGCTTGGATAACACCTTCTATCCACCCCGGACAACCAAATAGAATATCATAAGCGACACAATTGGGGTTATTAATTCTAAGCAAGTGTTTCACTCTGGTTGCCAAACTGGGTAAAATATCACTTTGAATTGCACCACTTTGTACATCTCCAAAGTTATGAGCTACAATAATATAATCCAACGATTCAGGATCTATTTTAGCATCTTCAATCGCTTTTGTTGCAGCGAAAAAACCCAAATCAGATGTCGTAAAATGAGGCGCTGCGTACCTTCTTTCTTCAATCCCTGTAATCATTTTAAACTTCTCAATAATGACTTGATTCCCATTGGAAAAATCACTGCCATCTGGATGTAAGAAATGACTGTCTATAAAATTGTGATTCTCTTTTTTTATGGTTGGAATGTAAGAACCTGTTCCTGTAATCTTTGAAAAAATCATGTTTGGAGTATTGGACACTCAAAAATAAAGAAATTAGATTTGTAAAACGTAGATTCTACCTAGTAATGGTAAGTTCAAACGCACAAATTGGAATCCAACAACGCCCCAAAGTAAAACCCGTTTTTCATACAAATTCCTCCTAACCCTTGATGAACAGCACTATAGCAGCAGCTCTATCTTTTATCTTAAACGCAGTCAAAAGTTTAAACGGACTCACAACTAGCTCAAATAAATACGATATCCAACGGATAAAATGAGCTTTAAAGTGAATGTGAATTTGATTGCTATTTGAAATTACTGTGCCTTATTTTTTTTGATTCAGCAGGCTTCCAATAAAATAGTCTGCCAAAAACCGCAGATTAGTGGAGCGGGTCTATTTGATGCTTGACAAGAAGTTCCTCAAAAAACGAAACCTAAAGATAGGAGCTATCAAATGAGAAAGGCAATAAAGAAAGTAATGAATTTGTTTTTACAACCTCCCCAAATTCCCCCATAAAAAGTACTTGCATGGGTTCTTTTTGGTTGATCTCATATTCAGACAATGTCTGTCTACAAGCACCACAAGGACCTATGGGTTTGTCAACGCTGGTAATGGATGAACTTGCAGATATTGCTAATTTTTTAATTTTAACACCTGGAAAATCAGAACCTGCTTTCCAAATAGCCACTCTTTCTGCACACATTCCAGAGGGATACGCAGCATTTTCTTGATTATTTCCTAAAACAATTTCATTGTTTTCCAACAATAGGGCTGCGCCAACACGAAACTTTGAATACGGTGCATAAGCTGTTTTTCTGGCCTCAATTGCTTGTTGCATCAACATCTTGTCCGCTGAAGAAAGTGCGGAGATATCATTATATAACAAGGCCGATGCTTTAATTTCTATTTCTTTCATACAGCATAAATTGGTCAAAAAAAGCAGCCATTTCGACTGCTTTAATAGGATACAAATTTACTAAAAAAAAAGTACTTTCTTAGTAATCATCATAGATCTCTCCTAAATCGAATGAAACAGAGAATCGTAAAGAGTTTTCAAGGGGGTTATTTACATCGGACGCATTGGCCAAATAGGACAAATCTACGTTCAATGCATTGGTCTTAAAACCGGCTCCCATGGTAAAAAATTGTCTATTCCCTTTGTTTTCGTTTTCGTGAAAGTAACCCGCTCTGAGGGCAAATGCATTGTTATACAAGTATTCTGTTCCAAACGCATAGGTAAACTCTTGAAGCTCTTCGCTAAATCCGTCCTCAGCATCTCCAAATGAGGAGAAGATACCAGAAACCCAAGAAACATCTTCATCAGAGCCGTCTGTTTGCGGAGAGGGAACTAATAATTTTGTAAATTCTATGGTGGTAGAAATGGTGTTGTAGTCGTCTAAAATAAAATCAAACCCACCTCCTATTTTTAAATTTGTTGGAATAAAATCTTCTTCCCCAGGAACATAAGAAACTTTAGGTCCAATATTGGCAACATTAAACCCAAATCGATAGCGACCATTGAAAGTGCCATAATTTTCCTCTTCAGATTGATAATATCCCGAAACATCAACCCCAAAAGAGTTAATGGGTTGTAAGGTAGATGTGGTTCCAGTAAAGGCCAAGTTCGATCGAAGGTATTTTAAGGAAACCCCCATTGAAAAAGTTTCACTCAATTTTAAAGCATAAGATCCTGTGAACACAAATTCATTTGGATTTATTACTCCTGTAGAATTCCCCCCACTGTCTGTTAAATCTATTTGTCCCAAAGAAAAATATTTAAAATCTGCTCCCCAAGCTGCATTTTCACTAAAACGATTCATGTAGGAAACGCTTCCTGTAAAAATATCATCCGTTAAATTTCGTAGCCATGGAGAATAGGTAATTCCTGCTCTGACCTGACGGTTGCTAAAGGCCATTTTTGCGGGATTGTGAAACAACGAAAAAGCATCGGCACTCGTTGCGACTCCAATATCTCCCATTGCACCCGATCTTGCATCAGGAATGATTAACAAAAATGGGGCTGCAGTTGTAATTCCTCCAATTTCTCTGGTATCTATATTGGTTTGTGCATTTGTAGTGCATACCAATGAAAAACTAACAAAAAGACACAATACAATTTTTCTCATATGGGATGATTTATTTTAATGATCTTACAAATATCAACTTTTTATTGAAGTATTACTAATTTTTCGTACTTCTCTGAAACTAAGTTGCTCAGAGTTGACTTTACGCGTAGTTTGTAAACATACACTCCTTTTCCAATTCTGTTTCCGAAATCGTCCAAACCGTTCCAAGAAATCGTTCTTGACAAACTCCCCGAAGTTTGTACATTTTGATGAATGGTTTTAATTAATTTTCCTGAAATTGTAAATACTTGAATTTGAACCGCTAACAATTCATTTGGTTTGTTGTGATGAAACCAAAATTCTGTGTAATTAACAAAAGGATTCGGATAATTTAAAACATGCTCTAAATGCAACGTAGTATCACTAAGCACCACAAAGTGTAACGTAGCTTCTGATGAATTATTATACGTATCCCACGCTTTTATTTTTAGGGTGTGGGGTCCTACTTCTAAATTTCTAAATTTGTAATTTACTTTTCCATTGGTAAAATCGTCCAAAGCTGTTTGATAAAAATCATTTAAAACAATAGGGTTTGCATCGTCACCATCCAACACCCCAACAATATCGTGATCGACCGCTGTGATTGAAGTATTGATTCCACTAGGGTCTGATAACAGTACGATTAGGTTTGGTGAGGCATTTGTATTGCCGCCATCGATAAAAGATTCATCATTCATAAATAGCTGAATTTCGGGACCTACTGTATCTTCTGGTGCGTTTTCATTAATTCCTCCCACAACCACATCAAAATTATACCCTGCTTTGTCTTCCAATCCATTTTCAGCATAAAAACTCATTTTTCCTTTTCCGTACGAAATTTTAATATCTTTTGGTACAATAAATTCGAAGTTAAACCTACCATTTTGAATGGTAGAATTTCCTCTAAAAAGTTTGCTATCTTGTGTATCAAAAGTGAGCACTACTCCGAAACCATCATTGTCTAAGGTGTTTTTATCAATCGTTTTATCGAAGACGGTCGTTGATAAGGAACCATTAAAATCTGTGAGGGTTGTATTTGAATTGTCGGTTACAACACCTTCAAAATTGACTCTAGAAAGAGCTTTTAGGGTATCAACAGCTTGACTAAGGTCGATGCCATTCATTTTTGTAATCCGTACATTTGGCTTTGGGACTGCCAATTTCATGGCGGGATCTCCAAAGAAATAAATAAAGAATTTTTGAGCATCAGAAAACTCGTTTTTTGTTTTTGCCAATGCTTCTGCAATCGTAAGATCTTCTTGATTGTACTCGAGGATAAAACGCATTAACTTTTGATTAAAATTCTGCCCTACAGAAATGTAAACCTCACGAGTTGTTGTTACCATTGCTGCCGCACCCCCCATTGGATTGAGAAATGTAAGCTCTCCTGCGGTAAGCCTGTTGGGATTGTCAAATCTAGAAAAATCGCAGGTAACGGTTATTAACAGCGGCAAGGTATTGGGATTAATAAAATCCTGAATTTGAGGTTTTTCCAAAATTCTTTCAGAAGCAAAACCATCTTCACCTCCATGTCCAAAATAATTAAAAACCAAAGTTCCTTTTTCAATCGCGTTGGTGATGGTTGTTTTTATTTGCGGATAGCGCTCGCCTCCTGATGAATTTTCTTGGACATAAGCATCGACATATATTTTATTGACATTAAAAATGGGTTTGTTATTTTTTATATCATCGGCAATAGCTTCTACGCCACTTTGTATTTGAATGTCTGCCGTCTGATCAATATCATCGGCTAAAAGTGTAATGGTATTTCGCCAATCTCCAAGCGCTTCTTTGTCATAATAACTTAAAATTTTGTCGACGGCGATCGTTGCTTCCGCGATCGTTGAAACAGGAATCCTTCCAGTAGCAACATCAACAGTATGGGTTCTAACCATGCCTCCTTCGTGGGGTTCTAACATCACAAAAAAATCATCTGTAACATAGGATTGTGCTAAATTAAAGCTGTTGGTTGATAATTTTACTGGAACTCTATTATTGTTTCCGGCAATTCGATCTTTATAATCATAAGAGGCATCTCCAAAGAAAGTCACGTATTTCAGTTTGTGCTCTGGCGTAGCATTGTTGTCATACAAGTACTTTATAAAATCTCGAATTCCAGTAATGTCTTTCGATCCCGAGGAGAATTCATTGTAAATCTGCTCCAAAAGCACTACTTGCGTCGTAAAATTTGAATTGTTTTGATGATAGTCAGCCAATCTTTGTGCCTGATTTGCAAGCTCATTGCTGGTAATAATAAGGTAATCAATCGCTTCCAACGCATGCAAATTTTGGTTGACTACTTTGGGGTTTTCAATGGTTTTTGGAACGTAAAAATTGTTTTGTCCCAAAACAACATATTCTTTCAAAGTACCGCTTTCGGCAGTAAAAGTAAAGGCATTCCCTGCACCTTCATTGAGGATGAATTGAGGCACTAGGGGATTGGAAACATCCCATAGTTGGGTAATATTTGAAGTGTTTTCTATTTGAAACGCGACACTCCCCGTTGCGTTGGCTTGCTCAAAACTTCGAAAGGAAAATTGATTCCCATCGGCGATGAGTTGTTTTTTTCCAAGCACTTCAATATAGTCTAAAAAACCTCTCGCAGAAGGGTTTCCATTGTTGTTAAAAGTGACGGTTACTTCCAGTGAGGTTGCTGAATTTTCAACTACCTGCGTCCCATGATTTGCATATCCTTTGGTTTGCGAATCTGGATTTACTGCTGCGAAATTGACGGTAAAAGGATTTTGTGTATTGAGTTGCACACCCATACTGGACGTTGTAGCGGAAACAGTTGCGCCCCTTACTTTAAGCGTCATAGGACTGTTGGGAAGTGCTTTGGGAAAAGGGAGAACGACTTTTCGGGTATTCTCAAAGCTCAAATCTTCACCATACCACTGGCTTCCAGTAGCAAAAATATTGATCAATTCTTTTTCATAAAAAACAAACTCATCAAAAGTGGTAATTTGTTGGGTAGCAACTGTTGCAACTGGAGGTCTTTGTTGCACTCTTTTTCCATCGGTTGCTGATACGGTGATAAAATAGTAAGCTTCGTCGGAAAAAATGTTTTGATGGTGGGTGGCGGTTTGACTGTCTGGAGCTGCGGTCCAATTGTGAGGCCCTTGCCCATAAAACAAAATATAATCATTGTCATTAAAAACACCATCCCTTTCTCCTGCAATATAAATGGCGTTTTCTTGTAGGTCTTCATGCCTAAAATCAGCATTTAGCACGGGTAAGAGATTGCCTCCATTTCCATAAATACGAATTTTCTGGGGATTGAGATTGCGGGTCGAAATGCCAATTTGCTGCAACCAACGTTTGTCTATTTTAAAAACACCCGTAGTATCGATAGCAAACTTATACCAATCGCCCTGCGACAAGACGGAATTTGTGGTTTGCGCAGCAGTGCCATAGGCAAAAAAAACAAGAAAAAAGAAGGGAACTATTTTTTTCATAAATTGTAATCAAAGAACGCAAATATTTTAAATATATTTTAGCAGAATCAAAGATAAATTATACTAAAATAAAAAAGGATTCGTTTTGAAGATGTGATCAAGGAAATGAAGCGTTATATTTATTATTTTTCTTGTGTGAAAGTATAATTATTGTAAATTAGCACGAAATAAAAAACACCCTCAATTTTAATTAGGAAATGAAAAACTTTTTAAAAATAACTTTTGTTGTTGTAGCAACCCTATTCTTTGTAAGTTGCAATCGATCTTCCTCAGGAAAATCCTCGCTAACAGGCTTAAGCTTTAATGATCCAAAAAACGGAAACTATGTCCGTGGAGCATCCTACAAAGGCCAAACACCTCCGCTAGGAATGGTTGGTGTAGAAGGGGGTTCCTTTACGATGGGGCAAGTGCAAGATGACGTAATGTTTGATTGGAATACAACTCCAAAGAAAATTCATGTGCGTTCCTTCTTCATGGACGAGGCAGAAGTTTCCAATGCTGAATATTTCTTATATGTGCAGTATACCAAAGATGTTTTTCCACCCTCTGAAGAAAAATACAAGCACATCTACAACTCGGTATTACCAGATACTTTGGTGTGGCGAAAAAGTTTGGGAAATACAGAATTACTCACTGAAAACTACTTCCGCCATCCTGCTTATGCAGATTATCCCGTTGTTGGGGTAAGTTGGTTACAGGCCAATGAATACTGCAAATGGAGAACCAATGCAGTAAATTTAAAGACATTAATTGACAAAGGACACATCAAAAATATTTTTGAGGCAGATACGACCAGAAACTTTTTTGACACAGATGTATTTTTAACAGATGCAACCCAAATGTTTGCTGGTGACACTACGATATACAAGCGAGGTGTAAAACAGCGAAGAGCCAAAGGGCAAGCAAAACCTGGTAAAGATGCATTTCAAGGTAGAAAAATTACCACCGCTGATGGGATTTTACAAACGAAATTTAGATTGCCAACAGAAGCAGAATGGGAATTTGCAGCAAAAGCAAATGTTGAAAACAGAGAGTACAATACCATCAGAGGTAGAAAAAAATATGCCTGGAATGGAAAATATTCACGATCCAAATCAAAGCGATACCGAGGAGATCAACTTGCCAATTTCAAACAAGGCAAAGGAGATTACAGTGGTTTGTCTGGATGGAGTTCTGACGGATCGGACATTCCGATCAAAATAAAATCCTATCCACCAAATGCTTTTGGTCTTTATGACATGTCTGGAAACGTTGCAGAATGGGTTTCAGATGTTTACAGACCAATTATTGATTCGGATGCAAATGACTTTAACTACTTCCGTGGAAACGTTTTCAATAAGAAAAAAATTAATGAAGAAGGAAAAGTGGTCTTTGTAGGATCTGAAGATGCTGCCATTAAGTACGACACCTTAGAAAATGGAAAAATCATTCCTTTGGATTTACCAGGAACTATCAAATATGTTCCAATCGCATCAGAAGATGCGGCGCTTCGAAGAAATTTCACCAAAGCAATGAATGCAGACATTAATGATGGAGATATCAATTCATCACGAGATTTTGGAAAAGACAAAATGGAGCAAAGCATGTACAATTCTCCAAAGAGACCCGAGTTTGTAAAGGACCCAGAAACAGGGATCACAAAAGTGGAATACGATACCGACAAAAGAACAACTTTAATCAGTGACAACACGCGTGTATACAAAGGAGGCGCTTGGTCCGACAGAGAATACTGGTTAGATCCTGCACAGCGTAGGTATTTGCCAGAATACATGGCCACAAATTATATTGGATTCAGATGTGTATCCGACAAATTGGGCCCAATGACTTCTCAAAAAAGAAAAGCCAGAAACCCAGCGAGGTAATCCTTTTCCAACACAAACAATCTAGAACCTCATTGCCTAAAATCAATGAGGTTTTTTTATCTTTAAAAAATGAAAATCGAGGAACTCTATCAACATTACAAACAGGTTGGCCTGGTGGCAACCGATACAAGGAATATTGAAAAAAACACCATTTTCTTTGCGCTAAAGGGTCCCAATTTTAATGGAAATGCTTTTGCTGAAAAGGCACTGGAGGCCGGTGCTGCCTTTAGCATCGTAGACGAAGCCATCTACGCAACAAAACCCGCTATTTTACTGGTTGACAATGTACTGGAAACCCTACAAAAGCTGGCGAACTATCACCGAAGACAATTGAATATTCCAATTATTGGCCTTACGGGGAGTAATGGAAAGACAACCACAAAAGAATTGCTACATGCTGTGCTATCCAAAAAGTACAAAACAGTGGCAACAGTGGGAAATTTAAACAATCATATAGGAGTACCCCTCACCCTTTTATCCATGAATGCCGAGACCGAAATAGGCATTGTTGAAATGGGCGCAAATCATCAAAAAGAAATTGAATTCCTCTCGCAGCTCTGTGCGCCTAATTTTGGATACATCACCAACTTTGGAAAAGCACATTTGGAGGGGTTTGGAGGCATTGAAGGCGTTGTCAAAGGAAAATCAGAGTTGTACACCTATCTTAAAAATGAAGGCGGTACTGCCTTTGTAAATCCCGATGATTCCCTTCAACTTGAAAAAACAAAAGCGCTAGACCGCATCTTTTTTGAAAAAGAACTCATCCTGAAGAAAACAACCCCTTTTCTGACAGTAGCGTATCGCGGAAGCAGCATCAAAAGCCAATTGATTGGCACTTATAATTTCACCAATATTTGTGCAGCAATTACAGTGGGCCACCACTTTGGTATTGCACCAACCGCGATTAAAGAGGCTTTGGAATCCTATGTTCCTTCGAACAACCGATCTCAAATCATACAAAAAGGAACACATACCATTGTTTTAGATGCTTACAATGCCAACCCTACAAGTATGAAAGCGGCTATTGAAAGTTTTAAAACCATGGAAGGTGAAAACAAAGTGCTCATTTTGGGCGATATGTTTGAGCTAGGAAAATATGGGCTTGAAGAACATCAAAAAATTGCAACACTCCTACAGTCTGCCACTTTTAAAAAGGTGTATTTGATTGGAGCCTTATTCCATAAAATAACAACGGACGCTTTGCAATTCAAAGAATTTAGTGATTTTAAACAGCATCTTAAAACACAAAATCTTTCAAACGGTACCATCCTCATAAAGGGCTCCCGAGGCATGCAATTGGAACGAGTTTTAGAGTTGCTTAACTAAGGTTTTTCTTGTGAAAATCGAGTAAATTATCAATGGGCCGCTGTAGAATCCCAGTGACGCTTAGATGGTTCTTTTTCGCAACCTTTTTTAAAATTTCACTGAAGTAAAAAGCAATGGATCCGATAAAGTAGATGGGGGTATCGGTTGTTTTTCCAAAGGGTAAAACTCGGTATTTAAAGAACTCTTGAAACCCTCTTTTAATGATTTTTTTAATGTATTTATCTTCCTTAAATTCAAACATGAATTTTGCGAAGGAAGCCAAATACCTATTTGGATTGGGTTGCTTGTACAAATGATATTTAATCACATCGGCATCTAAGTCATATACTTCTTCGAACTTTTTTGCGATTCTTTTGGGCATTTTTCCATAAAAGTATTCTCTTAATAGTAATTTCCCAAAGTAATTCCCACTTGCCTCGTCCATCACAGAATAGCCCAGCGAAACGGTATTCATGTGCACTGTAGTCCCATCGTAATAACAGCTGTTCGATCCTGTTCCAAGAATACACACTATTGCGGGCTTATTTCCAGAAGCTGCATATACTGCCGCTAGCATGTCCTCTGCAATGTTTACTTTTGCATGGATAAAAACTGTTTCTAAAACGCTTTTTAAAATGGCGGAAGGTTTTGGAGTTCCACATCCTGCACCATAAAAATGAATTTCTGTGACCTCCGCTTGAACGTCCATCAACTGAAACATGTTTACAATCCGATTCTTTAATTCATTTTGAGTAACAACTGCCGGATTCAACCCCAAAGTCCGAACCCTAAACACTTCGTTTTTATCATTATCCAAAGCAATCCAATCTGCTTTTGTAGAGCCTCCATCTGCTATAAGTATCATTCGAAAAATAATTTGAAATCAAATATATTGTAAGTTTTCAGGATACACAAGGCGATAAAAACTTCAATCGTTATAGTACGGCCATTAAATTATAATTGAAGGCCTTGAAATCTTTAGCAATGATTTTTCTTTGGTTTTAAAGGTACTTTTTAGGTCAATATTAAGTAAAAATCAAAGGTCTTGAAATAATATTGTATAATTTAAGAACCTTAATCAATAAAAATTATATTTTTTATTATAAATGACTACAGTCCGTAGTCTTTTCAAAAATAAATCGATTACAACCCTTTAAAACAAGTAATTTAACTTTTGTTTTTTAAAAAAATAACGTATATTGAAGTAAGATAAC
>ERZ1027296.38-NODE-38-length-22237-cov-7.830403_pt1 | contig 22237 bp, 16 predicted proteins | sample MGYA00520864_ERZ1027296 | MGnify/ENA primary metagenome ERZ1027296 (study PRJEB33307, sample SAMD00078851) | marine metagenome | biome: aquatic biome; feature: sea water; material: coastral sea water | place: Japan | collected 2015-01 | depth 1 m m ... | reverse complement strand
CGCAATTATTGCGTGCTACATTTTCAATAGAATTCAAATAACACCAGTTGTCAATATCAATTGCATCGGTTGGCTTGGCCCCTCTCATCTCGGCAAAAATGGCTAGGATTCCAGTACCACATCCCATGTCCAATACTTTTTTATTTTCCAGTTCAAGTTGTAATAAGTGCTGCACCATCATGTGGGTGGTTTCATGATGCCCAGTTCCAAAACTCATTTTGGGTTCAATGACAATAGCATATTTCAAATTCGGATTTTCATGAAATGGGGCACGAATACTTACCATGTTATCTACCTCAATCGCTTCAAAATTCTCTTCCCATGCTGCATTCCAGTTGGTTTGGGCTACTTCATGCTGGGTATAAGCTATCGAAAACTCGTCTGAATTCAAGATAAAAATACCTTCTAGAAGCGCCTCGTTCCAGTTTTCTTTTTGAATGTAGGCAATAAGACCCTTATCATTCTCTACGAAACTTTCAAAACCAACATTGCCCAACTCTGCAATTAGAATCTCGGTTGCGGGCTCTTTTGGGATAACGGTAAATTTGTATTCTATGTAAATATTGTCCATAAATAAGTGCTAATTCTATTCAAAAAAAAATGCATCAAGATTTTAAAAATCTTAATGCAAATTTATTCCTTTTCTTTAAAAGAGCGTTGAATAACTTCTTTTATATTGCTTTAATGATGGCTGTAAAATCTGCAGCGTTTAAAGCAGCACCACCTATTAATCCACCATCTACATCTGGTTTCGAAAAGATCTCTACCGCGTTTGCTGGCTTTACACTCCCTCCATATAAAATAGAAACGGCATCTGCGACTTCTTGGCTGTATTGTTCTTTAATGATATTGCGAATAAATGCATGCATTTCTTGTGCTTGTTCTGGACTCGCTGTCTCACCCGTACCTATTGCCCAAACGGGTTCATAAGCCAATACTATATTTTTCCATGCAGCAGCTTCTAAATGAAACAATGCATTTTTTAGTTGACTTTCCACTACGCTAAAGTGGTTTCCCGATTTACGATCTTCTAACAATTCTCCAAAACAGAAAATTGCTTCCATATTGTTTTCTAGAGCGGCCGTAACTTTCTCGGCTAAAAGGGCGTCCGTTTCACCAAAATAAGTTCTTCTTTCTGAGTGCCCCAGGATCACAGAAACAATCCCAACACTTTTTAACATGTCTGCAGAAATTTCACCTGTAAAAGCTCCCTTTTTTGCTTGGTGCATATTTTGTGCGACTACTTCAATATTGGAACCCTTTGCTTTTTCACAGCCACTAAAAAGGTTTACAAAAGTAGGCGCTACCAATACTCGGGTGTTTTCTAAAGAAACGTCCTTCAAGGAGGTTTGAAGCTCATTAATGAGCGTAGCTGTTTCTTCAATCGTATTATTCATTTTCCAGTTTCCTGCAACAATTTTAGTTCTCATGGTGCTAATGTTTAGTCGGTTTTAAAAATGTAAAATTAAGAAATGGAACAGAAAAAAAGCAGGTGAAAAAGAAATAGTTACGATAACGATTTATTGGACTTCTTTCAATGCGGCAAGAATGCTTTTGTCTGAGGAGTTTGTTGCCTTAAAAAGGGAAATTGCTCCCGTTTCATCAATGACCATATACCGCGGTATCCAACTTAAGTTGACAAAATCTACAAAGGCACCATTACGCATTCCTGTGGGTATATTATAATGTTCTCCACGCATCTGAAAGCGTTGAATTCCTCTTTTCCATGCGCTATTTTTTTTATCGACAGATAAAAATAAAAAAACAACTTCTGGAAACTCACGCTGTAAACGAGTGATGGTTGGCATTCCTTTAATACAATCGGCGCACCAGGATGCCCATATATCAATCAATACTTTTCTTCCCTTGTAATTGGAAAGAACCTCTTTCAATGTTGCTTTTTCACCCCCAAGGGCGGTTAAAACCGTTGCATTGGCTGCATTGGAAAATTGGGTAGGAGTTTCAAAATTACAGCGAGCCATGAAAATTGCAAGTACAAGTAATAGAATGTATTTTTTCATAATTATTGCAATCGAATTCTTGGGTCTAACCAACTATAAATAATATCTACGAGTATATTAATGAGTATGAATAAAGTAGCAATAACCAACACACTTCCCATAATTATCGGCAGATCCAGCGTGTTTAATGCGTTTACAATCTCCTTCCCAAGCCCGTTCCAATTAAAAATATATTCAATAAAAACAGCGCCTGCCAACATGGAGGCAAACCACCCAGAAATTGCGGTAACTACTGGATTTAGTGCATTTTTAAGGGCGTGTTTTCTTACAACATTAAAGGTACTTAGTCCTTTTGCCCTAGCGGTTCTTATGTAATCTTCATTGAGCACTTCTAATAGTGAATTTCGCATTAATTGAATGATCACTGCCAGCGGCCGAATTCCTAAAACAATGGCTGGCAGGAGTAGGTTTTTAAGCTGCAAAGTACTTCCTTCTCCAAAATCATCCACTTCATACAAACTACCGGTCATTTCTAGACCAGTAAACTCATGAAGGACAAAACCGAACAACCAGGCAAATAAAATTGCTGAGAAAAAGGAAGGAACACTCATTCCCAAGGTACTGATGATGGCTGTAATTCTATCGAAAAAAGAATCTTTGTAAATGGCGGATAACACCCCTAAAAACAACCCAATAATAATGGCAATTGAAATAGCGGAAAGGGCCAAAATGGCGGTATTTGGGAGTGTTTCGCGAATCACTGTAGCCACTTTTTTACCGTTTTTTTGAAACGATGCTCTCAAATATGGTAATTTTAATACAACGGTTTGATTTTGGGTTGAAAAAAGTGAATGATACGAAAACGTATTGGCGGATAAAGCCGTATAATGCGCTGCTGAATTACTATGAACAGAGATTGGAGAAAGGTCGTTTAAATAATAAAAGTATTGGGTAAGCAAGGGCTTATCGAAACCATATTTTTGTTGAATTGCTTGCAATTGTGCAGTATCTTGGCGCTGATCTAAAAGCATTCTTGAGGGGTCGCCCAAAAGATTGAAAAGAAAAAAAATCACGGTTACAACACCAAACAGGGTAAGGAATCCATAGAAAATTTTATTTAAAATATAGCCAATCATTAAAACAAAGATAGTAGAAAGTCCTAAAAAAATGTACCTTTACAAAACTTTTATTCGCAAAGATGACTACACAAGAATTGGTTGCTGAAATACACAAAAAAAAATCTTTTTTATGCATTGGTTTGGATGTCGATATGACAAAAATCCCAGCTTATTTACTTGAAGAAGAAGATCCTATTTTTGCTTTTAACAAAGCCATTATAGATGCAACAAACCACCTATGTGTTGCCTACAAACCCAATACAGCTTTTTATGAAGCCTATGGAATTAAGGGCTGGATCTCTTTGCAAAAAACAATTGCATACCTCAATAAAAACTATCCAGAAATTTTTACGATTGCAGATGCAAAGCGAGGAGATATTGGGAATACATCTACCATGTATGCCAAAGCTTTTTTGGAAGACTTGGCTTTTGATTCCGTTACCGTTGCTCCATACATGGGAAAAGATTCTGTGGAACCCTTTTTGGCATTTGAAGACAAACACACGATTCTCTTGGCATTAACATCGAATGAGGGTGCTTTTGATTTTCAAACCAAAAAAATCAATGATCACGAAGTATATCAACATGTTTTAGAAACTTCTAAATCTTGGAAAAACGCAGCGAATTTAATGTATGTGGTGGGGGCTACAAAGGCCACTTACTTCAAAGAAATAAGAAAAATCATTCCAACTTCCTTTTTATTGGTCCCAGGTGTGGGGGCTCAAGGTGGGAATTTGCAGGAGGTGTGTAGATATGGGATGTCAGAAAATATAGGTTTGCTTATCAACTCCTCTCGAGGTATTATTTACGCAGCAAATGATGAAAATTTCGCAAATGCAGCAGCAGAAAAAGCAAGAGAGCTACAACAACAAATGGCGGTAATCTTGGCGGGTAATACGATCTAAACTTCTTGAATGCAAATCTCAAGAAAATTCTTTCTCTAAGTAAGAAACCCTACTTATTTTACTCAAAATTTTCATGGCTTTAAAGGCGGCATTGTCGCTTTTATTTTCATCAATATAGCGGTAATTGTCAGACTGCTCTACAAGCCTACGATACCTTTCTTCAAGATGTTTTTTATAACTAAGTAGTTGGTTTATGCGCGACATTCTTCTTTTTTGAGGCATTTAAATATACACAAATAAAAAGAACAAACAAGAAACAGTACGTTTAGCACTTAAATTTTAAGGATTTTATAGGTAGAAGTCGCTCCTTTTGAAGTGAATTTTAGCATGTAAACACCTTTGTTAAGTGAAGATAAATCGTGTTCTTCTGTTGATGCATTTTGAACGAAAGAGGCAACTTTCTCTCCCAACAAAGAGTAAACCGATCCTTTTACACCAATAAGATTCGGATGAACTTGGATGGTTACGTTATTGACAACAGGATTCGGATACACTTTGATAGCATCCAAACTCGCATCTTCTTTAACAGACGCAGTCCCTTCTTGATAAACACGTACATAATCAATAATCATATCACTCTCGGTAAAAGAAGCGGTAATACTCGGCTGAATGGCTGTATTCAATAAAATATATTGATCTGCATCGAAAGGCCATGTACTGGCGTTTCTTACTTCTGGCTGATAGGTATAGTGATGTACACCGTCTACTTTAAAAACCATTTTTGTCGGATACCACTCTAAAGAATACACATGATAGGCAGTAGAAGCTGTAGGAATAGTTTGTCCTCCGTGATTGACCGTTCCTCCATGGCTTGATGGGGTATGCATGGCGCTTTGAACAAAGTTTTGATTGGTTCCCCAATGTTCCATAATATCAATTTCTCCACAAGCTGGCCAACTTACGGTTCCATACCCTTGAGTCTGCCAGTAAGCACCCGTTTCTGAAATATTTTTCCCCAACATCCAAATGGCTGGCCAGGTTCCAACACCTGTTGGTAAAATGGCTCTTACTTCTACTTTCCCATAAGTAAAAGCGAACTTCGAGTTCAACCTTGCAGATGTGTACTGCTTGGTATGCCCCTGGTCTGTATAGGTTTCTTTTTTTGCAACTAAATGCATGGCTCCATTGGAGAGATAAGTATTATCGATTCTATCTGTATAGTGCTGTATTTCTCCATTATACCAGCTTCCACCGGAAGGCAACTGGGTTTGATGAAACCATTTGTCTGAATCGATAGCTCCTGAACCATCAAACTCATCGGACCAAATTAATTGGTCATAAACAGCATCATCACCCGAACCTGGATCTGAAGTGTCTTCTAACACGCCATCGTAGATAAAATCATCAATGTAAGCGGTTACAGTGCTTGAATTATTCTCGTCATTCACCTGCAACAATACACGATTAAAATCGGTTCTTGCAATCGGTGGTCCAGAATTTGCATTGTAATTTAAATAACTGTCATTTTCAAAATCAAAAGTAAGGGTTTGCCATTGATCTAAAACAAGTGTTTTAATAATTTCAGATTGTGTTTCCCATACTGCTCCTATGTTTGCATTTTGTAATTTTAAAGAGAGTTGATTGGTTTCATTTCCAGAGATGCCACTCGAGGGAACGTATATTTTCAAAGAAAAAGTATGCCCAGTTGATAAATCAAAATTAACGGGTGTATCAAAACGAACATTGGCATAAGCGCCTCCAGTATCGGTATATTTTAAAACGGTATTTGAAGTATTGATTCCCGTTTGAAAAGGGTTTGAAAACTCAGTATCAATTCCACAATCATCCCCTGCCCAAGTTGTGATGGTACCGTTTCCTTCAAAGTCATCCTCAACGGTCTCTTGCGCACTGAAGTGTAACGAACATACTACTAGTAAAGCGGTCAATATTTTTTTCATGGGGCTACAATTATTTACTCAAAGAAAGAAACTTTTTTATGGCAACGCAAAAAAAAGACCTATACAACTACCATACATAAGTGCGTTGAATTGCTAAAACACTCACTATGAAATTATTAGAAAACAAAAAAAAACGTTAGTAATTCAGAATCAACCAAACCCAAGTTAGGTAATTTTTGACTAGTAAAAATTAGCTGTTTTTTTATCAAAGCCATAGGGACAATGTTTGCAACCACTTTTACAACAATGCCCTCTTTTTAGATGGTATTTCTCGGTAAAAACTTTATACCCCTGGGCATTTACGTAATAATCTCCTTCTTCTAAAGGTATTCGCTTGTTATACATTTTACAAAAATAAGGGTTTCCCCCTAAAAAAAAGCGTTCAAAGAGAACGCTTTTACATTTTTATTCTATTCGGATAGTGGGTGGATATTTCGCAAGAATTTCATTGACAAATTCTTTGATTCGGCGTTCTTTTTTTTCGCGACTCTGCATGCGTAAAGCTCCTGTACCAATTCCTTGCCAGATCAATTCTTTCTTTTTCCGATCTATAAAATCAATAAAAAGCGTTCCCTCAGAATATTGCGAAATACTCATATTTGTATTCATCCCATTCATCATCCAAGGGTTCCATCCCCAGCCAAAACCATAGCCAAAATTATTTTGATTGACGTTTACTTTTTCTCTTGATTTGGTAAAAATACTCACCAGCATCTCTGGATTTTCAGATTTGGTAAATCCTTTTGCCTTTAATTCTGAAGAAATGGCGCGTAAAATTCTTTTTTTATCCAAATCAGAAATACCCGATTTATCAATTCCGGGCTTGTAAAAAGCAAATGTTTTGTACTTTTTAAAATCTACATTCTCGTCATAATCTGCGAGAACTTTCACAGAATAACAAGAAGTTAGAAATGCAAGGCTAAGAAATAAAAACAGGTAGTTTTTCATAATATTACTTTTAAATTATCGTGTTTATTAAGGCATCGTCTACTATATTTGGCAAGGTAACTTTTAAATTTTCCTCAGATTTCATTGCTCTGTTAATCGCAAATACAGCTGCTTCATTTCTAGCCCAACTTCTTCTTGAGATTCCATTAGTAACATCCCAAAGAAGCATAGATTCCAATCGCTTCGATGCAGACTTAGAACCATCAATAAGCATGCCAAAACCTCCATTAATCACTTCTCCCCAGCCTACACCTCCTCCATTATGGACAGAAACCCAAGTAGCACCTCTAAAACTATCTCCAATTACATTTTGAATTGCCATGTCTGCAGTAAACTTAGAACCATCATAGATATTGGATGTTTCGCGGTATGGCGAATCGGTTCCAGAAACATCATGGTGATCTCTTCCTAAAATGACATTTCCAATTTCTCCTCGTTTAATAGCTTTATTGAATGCTTTTGCAATCTTTATTCGCCCTTCAGCATCTGCATATAAAATTCGTGCTTGAGACCCTACCACCAAGTTGTTCTTTTGTGCACCTTGTATCCATTGAATATTATCGGCCATTTGTTGCTGAATCTCTGGAGGTGATTGCTGTTTTATTTTCTCTAATACCCTACAAGCAATTGCATCTGTTTTTACCAAATCTGCTGGATCTCCAGATGCACATACCCATCTAAAAGGTCCAAAACCATAATCAAAACACATGGGCCCCATAATGTCTTGCACATAACTCGAATATTTAAAATCTACCTTATTGTCTGCCATCACATCGGCTCCTGCCCTGCTAGCTTCTAGTAAAAAAGCATTTCCGTAATCGAAAAAATAGGTACCTCTGGCAGTGTGTTTATTAATCGCGTTTGCATGTCTTTTCAATGTTTCTTGTACTTTTTCTTTAAACAATGCTGGGTTTTCTGCCATCATTGTATTGGCTGCCTCAAAAGAAAGATCCGCCGGATAATACCCCCCTGCCCATGGATTGTGAAGGGAGGTTTGATCAGAGCCTAAATCGACATGTATCCCTGCTTTATCAAATTTTTCCCAAACATCCACAACATTCCCCAAATAGGCCAATGAAACTACTTCTTTTGATAATTTTGCTGATTTTACTCTAGCAACTAGCACATCCAAATCCGTTATTTTCTCATCAATCCAACCTTGATCCAGTCGTATTTGAGTAATTTTTGGATTTACTTCCGCACATACGGTGATACAGCCTGCAATGGTTCCTGCTTTGGGTTGTGCTCCAGACATTCCTCCCAAACCAGAAGTCACAAAAAGATTCCCAGCAGGAGTTTTATTAATTTTTCGAAAAGCATTCAACACCGTAATGGTTGTGCCATGAACAATTCCTTGAGGACCAATATACATATAACTACCCGCTGTCATTTGCCCATACTGAGACACACCCAATGCGTTCATCTTCTCCAAATCGTCTGGTTTGGAATAATTGGGAATTACCATTCCGTTGGTCACCACAACTCGAGGTGCATTTTTATGCGATGGGAATAATCCCATTGGATGCCCAGAGTACATGGTCAATGTTTGTTTGTCTGTCATCTCAGAAAGGTATTTCATGGTTAATAAATACTGTGCCCAATTTTGGAAAACAGCACCATTGCCTCCATAAGTAATCAATTCATGTGGGTGTTGGGCAACAGCATAATCCAAATTGTTCTGAATCATGAGCATAATTGCTTTTGCTTGGGTAGACTTTCCTGGGTATTCAGAAATTGCTCTAGCTTTCATTTCATATTCCGGGCGAAAGCGATACATGTAAATACGCCCATAGTTCGCCAATTCTTCCGCAAATTCTGGTAATAATGTGGCATGATGCTTTTTATCAAAATACCGAAGTGCATTTGTAAGGGCTAATTTTTTCTCGGAAGAAGTTAAAATATCTTTTCGTTTTGGCGCATGATTTATTGCGACTTCATATTCTTTTTTTTTGGGCAAAACGTCTGGAATTCCTTGTTGTATTTGAGCGGCAAATGTCATAAAAGTTCTATTTTCAAAATCTAAAACAAATATATTTCTTTTTTAAATACTTTAATTAACTATTCAAAAAAATAGCGTTTCTTTTAGGAAATCCGTAAATTGCACCTTGAATTTTCTATCAAATTTACGAATGGAACAAATTAAACCCTATAAACCAATCTATAAAGTAAGAATTGTAACAGCTGCCTCCCTTTTTGATGGACACGATGCCGCGATCAATATCATGCGAAGAATCATCCAATCTACCGGAGTAGAAGTCATTCACCTTGGACATGACCGTAGCGTGGAAGAGGTCGTCAATTGCGCCATTCAAGAGGATGCCAATGCCATAGCAATTACCTCTTACCAAGGAGGGCATAATGAGTATTTTAAATACATGTTCGATTTGTTGAAAGAAAAAGGTGCCAGCCACATCAAAATATTTGGTGGCGGAGGTGGTGTAATTCTTCCTGAAGAAATTGAAGAATTAATGTCTTACGGGATTGCACGCATCTATTCTCCAGATGATGGACGTGCCCTAGGGTTGCAAGGAATGATTAATGATTTAGTACAACAAGCAGATTATGCAATTGGAAATGTACTAAATAATGAATTGAAACACTTAGCAAAAAAAGAAATTGGCAGCATTGCTCGTATTATTTCTGCGGCTGAAAACTTCCCTGAGGTAGCCAAAGCAACCTTAGAAAGCATTCACCTAAAAAATAAAAACTCAAAAATACCTGTCCTAGGAATTACGGGTACTGGTGGGGCTGGAAAATCCTCTTTGGTCGATGAATTGGTCCGTCGTTTTTTAATGGATTTTCCTAAAAAGACAATCGGAATTATTTCTGTAGACCCCTCAAAAAGGAAAACAGGGGGTGCACTCTTGGGCGATCGAATTCGAATGAATGCCATTCAAAACGAACGTGTTTACATGCGCTCTTTGGCCACCCGTCAATCCAACTTAGCGCTCTCAAAATACGTGAATGAGGCGATCCAAGTTTTAAAAGCTGCCGAATTTGATTTAATAGTTTTAGAAACTTCTGGTATTGGGCAATCGGATACTGAAATTATTGAACATTCAGATACCTCTTTGTATGTAATGACTCCTGAATTTGGCGCTGCAACTCAGTTAGAAAAAATTGACATGTTGGATTTTGCAGATTTAGTGGCCATTAATAAGTTTGACAAACGCGGTGCTTTAGACGCAGTAAGAGATGTCAAAAAGCAATACATGCGCAACAACAATTTGTGGCACATACATCAAGATGATCTTCCAGTATACGGCACCATTGCTTCCCAGTTCAATGACCCCGGAATGAATACGCTGTATAAAAAACTCATGGATAAGTTGGTGGAAAAAACGGGTGCTGATTTAAAATCTTCATTTGAAATTACGCCTAAAATGTCTGAAAAGATATTTGTAATTCCACCTGCAAGAGTTCGATATCTATCAGAAATTGCAGAAAGCAACAGAGCCTATAACAAAAAAGTAAATTCACAAGTGGAAGTTGCTCAAAAACTATATGGAATCTATCAAACAATTTTATCCATTACCGAAAGTAACCAAACTGTAAAAACCTTCAAACCAGCGAAGTCTTTTTTAACAAAAACAGGAATTGATAGCGATGCAATTCTAGCGCTCGAATCGATTCAGAACGACATTGAATTTATTCAACTTTTATTTCAACAATTTGAAAAAGTAAAATTGAATCTGAACCCCTACAACTGGGAAGTCATTCTCAACTGGCCGGCGAAAGTTCAAAGATACAAGCAACCAATTTACACGTTTAAAGTAAGAGATAAAGAAATCAATATTGAAACCCATAGCGAATCATTATCGCATTCGAAAATACCCAAAATTGCATTGCCCAAATACCAAGCTTGGGGCGATTTGTTGCGTTGGAATTTACAGGAAAATGTGCCCGGAGAATTTCCCTACACCGCCGGACTTTATCCTTTTAAACGTATGGGCGAAGATCCTACCAGAATGTTTGCTGGTGAAGGAGGTCCTGAAAGAACCAATAGACGTTTTCATTATGTGAGTTTGGGCATGGATGCGAAAAGACTTTCTACAGCTTTTGATTCTGTAACACTTTATGGAAATGATCCGGGGGTTCGCCCAGATATCTACGGAAAAATTGGAAATGCAGGGGTATCCATATGCTGTCTGGACGACGCTAAAAAACTGTATTCTGGTTTTGATTTGAGCCACCACATGACATCTGTTTCGATGACTATTAATGGTCCAGCTCCCATGTTATTGGGTTTCTTCATGAATGCAGCAATAGATCAAAATTGCGAAAAATACATCAAAGAGCACCAATTGGAAAAAGAGGTGGAAGCAGCTTTTGTAGCTATGTACGATGCCAAAGGACTAGAAAGACCTCTTTACCAAGGCTCTTTACCGGAGGGAAACAATGGTTTAGGCCTCATGCTTTTGGGACTTACTGGTGATATGGTTTTACCGCATGAAGTGTATCAACAGATTAAAAAAGAGACCTTAACGCAAGTTCGAGGAACCGTACAAGCAGACATTTTAAAAGAAGATCAGGCACAGAATACCTGTATTTTTTCTACTGAATTCGCGCTACGATTAATGGGAGATGTACAAGAATATTTCATTGAAAAACAAGTGCGAAATTTTTATTCGGTTTCGATTTCTGGGTATCATATTGCTGAAGCGGGCGCAAACCCTATTACTCAATTGGCTTTGACATTGTCCAACGGATTTACCTATGTTGAGTATTACTTAAGTCGTGGTATGGACATCAATCAATTTGGCCCCAACTTGTCTTTTTTCTTTTCCAACGGAATAGATCCTGAGTACTCGGTAATTGGGAGAGTTGCCCGTAAAATTTGGGCCAAAGCAATGAAACATAAATACGGAGCCAATGCAAGAGCACAAATGCTGAAATACCATATTCAAACCTCTGGGCGCTCTTTGCATGCTCAGGAAATTGATTTTAATGACATTCGAACGACGCTGCAGGCGCTGTATGCCATTAATGACAACTGCAATTCTTTGCACACCAACGCCTATGACGAAGCCATTACAACTCCTACGGAAGAATCGGTGCGAAGAGCCATGGCCATTCAATTGATTATTAACAAAGAATTGGGATTGACCAAAAATGAAAATCCAATTCAAGGAGCCTTTATTATTGAAGAATTGACGGATTTGGTGGAAGAGGCCGTCTTATTAGAATTTGACAGAATTACAGAACGTGGTGGTGTTTTAGGCGCTATGGAAACCATGTATCAACGTTCAAAAATTCAGGAAGAAAGCCTGTATTATGAAACCTTGAAACACAATGGTGAATTTCCAATTATTGGGGTGAATACTTTCTTAAGTTCAAAAGGGTCTCCGACCATTCAACCTGCAGAAGTGATTCGTGCAACAGCATCAGAAAAGCAATTTCAAATTCAAACAAAAGAGCACCTGAATAAGGTGAACTTTGAACAAGTAAAAGTACAACTAGCGCAACTGCAAAAAGCGGCAATACAAAATGACAATGTATTTGAAAAATTAATGGAAGCTACCAAAGTTTGCTCTTTGGGACAACTTACGGAAGCCTTGTTTAAGGTTGGCGGACAGTATCGCAGAAACATGTAAGCAATGAATTGTATTCCGTAAACATTTTTACTCAAAAAAAAAACCGTACCATTGGCGCGGTTTTTTTATGCGTTCTGAGATAAAAGTTAATACTTTTCGTAGGTTGTTTGTGCTGTTTTTAAGTAATTGACAATGTGGTCAATGGTTCGTTGCTTTGCTTTCTCTAAAGTTGTGGTAAAATTGAAAAAGAAAACGGAGGCTTCCCCAATGGCGATAAAATCTAGAATTTCTTTGTCGTTTTTGGTATCATACACCGCTACCTTGACATTGATCACGCAATATTCAACAGAAGTGGAAGTATCCATACCTCCCATGCCGTTCATTCCCCCTATATTTCCAGACTGTCTCCATTCATATCTATTTGTAATTTCGAAATTCGAAAAGTGAATGACATAATCGGCATCTGCAGTATTTAAAGAAGCATACGTCACCTTTGAAATGTCGTATGTGACATCTCCAAAAACCTTGCTTGCTTTTATTTTTTTGGAAAAATCATTTAAATACTGACTGGAAAAAGCTGCTTTTTCTTCGTAATTTTTTTGGAAGGTATTGGTAAACTCAAGCACTTTAATGTCATCAGTAGCAATGAGGATGACTTTCTTTGTTTCTGGGGTTTCAATCTCTGCTTTCTTTGAAATGAAAGTAACGTATTGTTTAGACACCTTGCAGGAAGCAAAACTAAAAAAAACGAGGATCGTTACTAAAAATAGGTAGGAATTTCTTTTCATATTCTTTTTTTCAAACTTACAACTATTTTAAAAACTCATGTAGACTAAGATTGAAAACTGAGATCATGTCCCAAAATGAGGCTTAGAAAAGAAGTTTTTTACCTGCATTTGCATCTTTTTCTTACCTTTTATGTCTATTCAATGAACTTTAAAATCAATAATTATGAAAAATCATAAAAACCAATGCACTTGCACCTGTGAGGCATGTGTGAATAATGAATGTAAAAATTGCACATGTACAAATTGTTCTTGCACATCGTGTAATTGTTAAAATGAAATTTGAATACTCTTAAAGAAGTTGATAAAAAAATGACAACAAAACAAGTTTGGGCAAATTATCACGCAGATCTTAAACGATTTATCATCAGCAAAGTAAAAAATAAAACAATTGCTGATGATATTTTACAAGATACCTTTGTAAAAATTCACACCAAATTACACACTCTCAAAGACATCAAAAAATTAAAATCTTGGTGTTTTACAGTCGCTAGAAATGTTATTTTAGATCATTGGAAATCCAACAATAAAACTTTTGAAATTGCCAATTTTGAATCTGAAATTGCCATTCAAGAAAAAATACACACCGAAGAAGATTGCTTGCAAGGTCTTTTAAAAAACTTGCCAAAAAAATACAGAGATCCTTTATTTCTATCTGATATTCGTGGATTAAAACAACAAGAAATCGCAAATCAGTTAGAGCAAAATTTAGCAACGACAAAGTCACAAATTCAGCGCGCTCGAAAACTAATTGCCAAAGGGTTTATGGATTGTTGCGGATTTGTAATGAATAAAGACGGAAATTTAGTTGGCGAGATACAAGATAAAAAAGATTGTACGGTTTGTAGGTAAAAAACTTTTAGAGTACTACACCTCCCTATCGTCTTCGCTTGGGTGCTCTGCTCACTTTCTTTTTACGTTTGTTAAAAGGAACCGGTACAGCATCATCAAAGGTGTTTTTTGCCTGTTTCGCCTGTTTGTTCTTTTTCCAAGAATTGTTCTCGGGCAATAAGCGTTGTAACAAATCTTGCCTTCCTACTTTGTTCAAAGTTTTTTTAATCCACGCTTTGTTTTCTTTCTTGTACCAAAAGAAAAACTTGTGCTGATCTTCTTTCTCCTTTTTGGTTTTGGGAGTTTTTGTGGGTTTTAAAGTATAAGGATGGTAGCCTGAATAATAGATAACCGTGGCTACTGTCATTGGCGTGGGTGTAAAACCTTGGACTTGCTCTAGCTGAAAGCCCATATCTTTGGTTTCTGCTGCTAAATTGGCCATATCCTCTACTTCACTTGCTGGATGACTGGAAATAAAATAAGGAATCAATTGCAAGTTCAATTTTTTCTTGATATTGATTTTATCGAAACGCTCTTTAAACTTATGGAAATAAGTAAACGAAGGCTTTCGCATCAACTTTAAAACCGGATCAGACGTGTGTTCTGGAGCTACTTTTAAACGTCCAGAAACGTGTTTGGTCATTACCTCTTCTGTGTAGGCATCCAACTCTTTTGGGTCTGCATTTTTATTGAATTCAGGCACCAACATATCATGGCGAATTCCACTTCCAATAAACGATTTTTTAATCTTTGGATGCTTATCTACTGCTTGATATAAATCCGTTAATGGTTTGTGTGAGGTATCTAGATTGGAGCAAATTACTGGAGAAATACAACTTGGTGCCACACATTTATCGCAAATGGATTGTACTTTTCCTTTCATCTGATACATGTTTGCCGAAGGGCCTCCAATATCTGACAAATAGCCTTTAAAATCGGGCATATTTGCTACTTTATCTACTTCTTTCAATACCGATTCTTGACTTCTACTGGCAATAAACTTCCCTTGGTGTGCAGAAATTGTACAAAAACTACAACCACCAAAACAACCTCGATGAATGTTTATTGAAAACTTGATCATTTCAAAGGCCGGTATTGGTCCTCGTTTGTTATATTTTGGATGCGGCAAACGCGTAAAAGGCAAATCGAAAGAACCGTCAATTTCCTTCTCTGTCATGGTTGGAAATGGCGGATTAATCACCAACGTTCTTCCTTCCACTTCTTGTAAAATTCGTCGTGCTTTTAATTTATTGGATTCTTGTTCTATAACTTTAAAGTTAGCGGCAAAAGTCTTTTTATCTGCCAAACAAGCTGTGTGAGAATTGATAGTCACATCTTCCCAATCATTTACAACAGGAATTTTCTCCTCGTTTTGATTGATTAATACGGCCGTTTGCTTGATGTTTTTTAAACTTGAAAAAGGCACGCCTTTTTGAAGCAATGAAACAATTTCACGCAATGGTTGTTCGCCCATTCCATAGACCAACATGTCTGCTTTGGAAGTTTCTAAAATGGTTGGTAAGAGTTTGTCGGACCAATAATCGTAATGTGTTACACGTCTTAATGATGCTTCTATTCCTCCAATTAAAACGGGAACATCTGGGAATTTTTCTTTTAATATTTTAGCATATACAGAGGTTGCATAATCTGGGCGAAACCCTTTATCACCATTGGGTGTGTAGGCATCTTTGTCTCTGCGTTTTTTACTTGCAGTATAATTACTCACCATGGGGTCCATACATCCACCTGTAGCGCCAAAAAACAAGCGAGGTTTCCCTAGTTTTTCAAAATCTTGCAAATTATCATTCACATTGGGCTGCGGAACAATGGCAACACGCAAACCATAACTTTCTAAAATACGCCCAATGACTGCAGGCCCAAAAGAAGGATGATCTACATAAGCATCTCCACTAAAGAGAATTACATCCAATGCTGACCAACCACGAAGCTTTACTTCTTTATTTGTTGTTGGTAACCAATCGGTTAGTTGTAATTTCTTTGCTTGTTCCATAAGATGCAAAAATAAGGAGAAATTACGATAACTATTACTAGTTCTGGGAGTTTCTCAAAAAGGATAAACCTACATTAAAAATACGCTAAAAATTTTATTTAAAGCACTACATTTCGTTTGAAAAAACGTTATTCTTCTACAATTAAATGCGGAACATTTACAACATCCCAATCTATCACTAAACCACCGGCCAAAGATTTTGCGATTTCTTTTCCATAAAGAAATTCACACAAATACAATGCCGCTTCAAAGGATTTTGCACCCCCTGCTGAAGTAAGATATTTTCCATCTCTCACAAATAAAACATTTTTTCGAATGTCCAATCCAGGAAACATTGCACGCATAGTATCAATGTCACTTGGAAATGTTGTTGATACGCTATCTTCAAGCAATCCAGCTTTGGCCAGAACAAAGGCACCGTCACAATGGGAAGTGATGAAGATTGCTTCTTTATCTACCTTTCTAACAAAATCGAGCATCGCCTTGTCTTCCAGATCACTGTCCAAATGATGTTCAGCGGAGGGCACCACTAGAATATCAATCTTTGGCAATGTATCTTTGAGATAATTATAATCTGGCAAGATTCGCATCCCTTCAAAAGTGGTAACCGGCGCATCCGTATTTGCGACTGTAAACACATTCATTGGTTTGATGTTTTCCCTGTAGATTGTGTGCTGAAAGATATCATACGGCGCAGTAAGTTCCGTATTAAAAGTTCCATCCATGATTAAAAAGGCAACATTGTATCGATTCGCTTCTAATGTCGGAAAGTTTTTTGAAATGCGAATCTCTTTACTATTGGTTTCAACGGATTGTTTGCAACCAAAACCCACAATAAATATCACCAAAATAAATAGACCTCTCATTTTTTGTCTTTTTTTTTAAAAGGTCTAAAGTATTAAAAAACAAGACACCTTTTCTATTTTGATCCTAAATAGTAATATTTAATTTCCTAAAAAAAAAGTATATTTGAGGTAGTCTATCTGGTTAACCAATTCTAAAACCCTTTAAAAATGAATAAAATCACGCTCTATATAGTTAGTTTGTTTTTAACAGTTTCAGCATCTAGTCAAACAACCTATAATATTAGTAATCCCCAAGACTTAGAGAGCAACACCTATGTAGCTGGAGATGTAATTATCCTAGAAGACGGTATCTACAATTCCGATGAACGGATCGATTTTATGGGGAATGGAACCGCAGAAAATCCAATAACTTTTAGAGCAGCAACGCCGGGAGGTGTTATTTTTTCTGGAGGTTTACAAATGAATATTGGTGGAGATTACCTAGTGGTTGATGGATTTCACTGGAAAGGCGGTTACGGAGCGAGTAATTTTATTCAATTTAGAAATGGTTCTGACTATGCCAATCATAGTACCATTCAAAATTGTGCAATTGATGGTTTAGCGCTAAGTCCAGATGATATTGCAGACGATGGGACTACCTCTATCACCAAGCACCGATGGATTGTACTTTACGGTACTTACAATACTGTAATTAATTGTTCTTTTATGAACAAAGCAAGTGCAGGGGCATTAATTTTAGCCGAATACCAGTACAACGCAGAAGCAGATCCGTGTGCAACCGTAGGACATACAATTAGCAACAACTATTTCTACAAGTATGAAAAAATTGACAACAGCTTAAGCAATTCTGGTGATAGCGAAACCATTCGCATTGGATCGAGTGGCAACCAAAATGTAAATAGTGAAGTAACTGTAAGCAACAACTATTTTGTTGAAGCGGACGGCGAGAATGAAATCATTTCAAATAAAAGTAAAGGAAATCGCTTTACAAATAACACTTTTAGAAGATGCAGGGGCTCTTTGGTCTTGCGTCATGGTTCGGAGGCTACGGTAAATGAAAATTACTTTTTAGGCGAAAACGTTGATGGTACTGGGGGCATCAGAATTAGTGACAGCAATCATGAAATTACTAACAATTACATTCAAGATTGCATCACTGTAGCGGAGCAAGCAAAATGGAATAATGGAATCACATTTATTGGAGGAAGTGCCAATGCAGCGGTATCCTGCACAAGTACCAATACCTCAAATGGGTATCAAAAATCTGAAAATTTAATCATTTCCAACAATACGATTATCAATACAAATGCACCTTTGTATTACAATACAGATAAAGGAACTACTGACCCGACTGGAAATGTTTCAAACAATTTAATTTATTTTGTTGCAGGGAATGCAAATTTATCAGATGTTATTTCAGGGGATACTGCTACTGCTTATGACGATCTTGGAACTTCATTAACGTATACCGGAAATGTTTACACAGGAACTTCGCTAGGTGAAACCAATACAGGTTTTTCTGAAGAAACAGGGATTACCGCTAACGCTGACGGTGAAATTTTTACTTTTTCTGGAACGGGATCTGCTGGTAAAGGAGCAAACTTAGGCTCTTACATTCCTTTGACAGATGATAGTGTAGGCTACGGAATTGGAGCTTGTTTTCTAGATTACTTAGGCGCAAACATCACGGATGGCAATTGCACAATAGAAATCCCTGAGACACTAACTGTGAGTAGCTTGCAGACACTTCCAGCAGACGCCGCTAGCTATGAAGTTACTGTAACAGCAAATGTAAGTTGGACCGCTTTGTCTAATGATGCTTGGATAACTATAGATACAAATTCAGGTACTGGAAATGCAACTGTTTCCGTATCTTTAACTGCAAATACAGCAACCAGTAACAGAAGTGGAACCGTAACTTTTACACAAGATCCTGGAGGGGATGACCTAATAAGAAATTTAACCGTTACTCAAGAAGGCATTGATCTAACGGATCTGTACCCCTTAATCAATGATGTCCCTGGAGGGGGCCCTGTTTCAATTCATTCCTTTTCAAGCGATAACGCAAGTGATAGTCCTCCCGAAGTAGCAGTAAATACCTTAGACAAAGTAAATACGAGTGCATCTATATGGGCAGCTCAGGATGGAGCTATTTTAACAGGAGATTATAGAGGCGATGGAGAATATATTATTTATGATTTAGGGACTGAATATAATCTTAATTTAATCCAATTTAGCACCACAAATAAATCAGATTCTTTTGGCTACCAAATTTGGGTATCCACAACAGGAACAGCAGCAACTGACTTTACAATGTTGTTGCCAACTTCTGGAGATTTAATATTCACGGCAACCAATACAATGGATTTCAATCAATATGAAATTACAACAAGCGCACGCTATGTTAAAATGATTGGATTCGGTCGATTTAATAGTACTGGAGATACTAGAACTAGTGCTTGGAGTACGATTGCTGAAATTGAATTTTTTGGTACTGAAACGTTATCTTTAGAAGAAACTTCTTTTGAAAATCAATTACAACTTTTCCCAAATCCAACAAGCGAGCTTATCAACATCAAAACCCAGCTAAATACGCTCGATACAATTAAGATATTGTCTTTAACGGGTGAAAAGATCCTAGAAATGGATGTAAAGGCAACTGAGACTGCATTCAATATAAACGTTTCAAAACTGGCAAAAGGTACTTATCTTTTAGTGTTTTTTAAAGAAAATAAATTGAAAGCTTCCAAAAAAATCATCATTGAATAACTAAGGTTTCGAATCTTTTGATAAAAGAAACCACATTCGTATTTCTAATTTGTAAATTCACACACTCAAAATTCAAGAATAAAAATTAAATGCAAAATCAAATTATAAAAGTATTTGTAATGCTTTTCAGTACTGCGATGCTACTAAGCTGTAATCCAGCCAAAAAAGACAGGTATGTAGAAAATCATTATAACAAAAAAGAGGTAGCGATTACCATGCGAGACGGTGTAAAACTACACACAGTTATTTATTCTCCGAAAGATACTTCCAAAGCGTATCCTATTTTACTACAAAGAACGCCGTATAGTGCTGGCCCTTATGGAGCAGGAAAAATGAAAACCAAAATTGGTCCAAATGTACACTTAATGAAAGAGGGGAACATAGTAGTATACCAAGATGTTCGAGGACGTTGGATGAGTGAAGGGGTGTACGACAACATGCGCGCCTATCTTCCAAATAAAAAAGAAAACGAATCGGATGAGGCTTCTGATACCTATGATACGATTGATTGGTTGGTGAAAAATATTGAAAATAATAATGGAAACGTGGGTACTTGGGGAATTTCATATCCTGGTCACTATGCCACCGTTTCTACAATTGATGCCCATCCTGCTCTTAAAGCAGCTTCTCCGCAAGCTTGTATTGGTGATTTTTTCTTTGATGATTTCCACCACAATGGTGCTTTTTTATTGAGCTATTTCAAAGCCATTTCGTTGTTTGGAACTTATAAAGATACCCCAACAGACAAAGCATGGTATTCTTTTCCTGAGATGAACTCAAATGATCAGTATCAATTTTTTCTTGATAAAGGACCTTTGAAAAACCTAAACGAATATTTTCAATATGAAAAATTAGATGTGCAAACTGCATCTACGAAAGCAGTAATAGATGATTTTTTCTGGAAAGAAATTACAGAGCACCCAAATTATGATTCTGTATGGCAAAGCAAAGGAATCATTCAACATTTAGACAAAGTACCTGCTTCTGTAGCAACGATGATTGTTGGAGGATGGTTTGATGCTGAGGATCTGTACGGCCCCTTAGAAACCTACAAAGCCATTGAAAAGAATGGAGTTGGCAATTACAATACCCTAGTTTTTGGTCCCTGGGATCACGGGAAATGGGCAAGAAATGTAGTCAAAAATACCGTAGGTAATTATTATTTTGGCGATTCTATTTCCTTAAAATTTCAAAAGGAAATTGAAACCAATTTTTTCAATCACTTTCTGAAAGGGAAAGGAGATCAAAAGACCGGTTTGCCGGAAGCTTATGTTTTTGATTCTGGAAAAAAAGAATGGAAAAGTTATGCGGCTTGGCCACCAAACAATGTGGTAAAACAAAACTGGTTTTTATCGAATAACCAGTCCTTAACCTCAGAAAAAAAAGCGACAAACGGAATTCAATTCATTAGCGACATTAAAAATCCTGTTCCCTATTCTGAAGATATTAAAACAGTTTTCACACCAAGAAAATACATGACAGATGACCAACGATTTGCTGGACGAAGACCAGATGTTTTGGTTTTTGAAACAGAAATTTTAACGGAAGATCTTACCCTAGCGGGCGATATTTTAGCAAAATTAAAAGTAGCCACTACTGGTACGGCTGCCGATTGGATTGTAAAGGTTATTGATGTGCATCCAACAGACACAGAAGAGAATAACAATGCCCTACAGGACCATTTAAAAATGAGCAATTATCATTTAATGGTTCGAAGCGAAGTAATGCGTGGCCGTTTTAGAAATAGTTTCGAAAACCCAGCGCCTTTTGTCGCCAACAAAAAAACGGAAGTAAATATTCAATTGCAAGATGTTTTTCACACCTTTAAAAAGGGTCATAAATTACAAGTGCAAGTGCAGAGTACTTGGTTTCCTTTAATAGATTTGAATCCACAAACCTATGTAGACAATATCTTCCTAGCTACCGAAGAAGATTTTAAAACGCAAACGCATACTGTTTTTACAGATTCGAGTATTGAATTTTCGGTGTTGAAAAAGTAATCCATGACCTCTACAGAAATTGCACTTTTATTAAACAATGACCTAGAAAAAATCACCAGAATTGGCGAAATTATAGGAAAGAAAATTCCTGAAAGGGATGTGTTTACAGCGCTAAACGACTACGAGAAAACATTTATTTACATTGATATTTTTGAAAATCATACTACAAATGGTGGGTTTGAAGAATTTTTCTGGAATTCTTCGGGACAGTTTTCGCATGAAATATTAGCCGCTTATGAGGCCGTTGGCGCAACAAAAACAGCCACCTTAATTTACAACGCTTTTACAGAATTCGGCGAAATCCCAATCCCCAAAGACAATGCTTTCAGAAAAAAAATTCTTACCGAATTAAATTCGGATGCCTGGGAGACTTTGGACCAAGCATTTTATAAAAGTAAGGAAGCTATTGTGCCGTTGGTTCTAAATTTTGTGGCAAAAAACAGTGCTCATTTTGATTGATAAACGCGATACCTTACTAAGCAATCTGATGTCCTTCTTCTTTTTAATTGTTTGTGCGATGCTGTAAAATGATATATTTACTTGATATAAATATGTAAATTATCTTCTTTCTTGTACTTTAGAGCGAAAATGTGGAAACCTCAAAAAATCATGAAAAAAAATTTTAAAAAAAGAGTATTCATTTCCATACTTCTTTTGCTCGTGCTGTATGT
>ERZ1027296.36-NODE-36-length-23069-cov-17.104458_pt1 | contig 23069 bp, 27 predicted proteins | sample MGYA00520864_ERZ1027296 | MGnify/ENA primary metagenome ERZ1027296 (study PRJEB33307, sample SAMD00078851) | marine metagenome | biome: aquatic biome; feature: sea water; material: coastral sea water | place: Japan | collected 2015-01 | depth 1 m m ... | reverse complement strand
CTGCTAGGTCCTCATGCAAGGTTCGGGTTAAACCGACAACTGCATGCTTGGTGGTTGTATAAGGCGCCAGAGCAGGGCCAACGATGATACCTGCCATGGATGATGTATTAATAATATGACAACGCTCTTGGCTGGCAATCATCTCGTCAACAAAGAGATTTAAGCCATAAATTACACTCATTAAATTTACATCAATAATTCGTTGCCAGTTTTTTTGATCAGCTTTCCAGGCTCGACCCTCTAAAAAGATTCCTGCGTTATTAAACAGGAAATGAACTGTACCAAACTCACCCTCAATTTTTTCTTTCGCTTTTGAAAAGTCTTCTAAGTTAGATACATCACACTGGATGATCATGGAGGGACACTCAGTCATAAGGCTATGCGTCTCATTTAAACCATCTGCGTTAAGGTCCATTAAGACAACATTCATTTGAAGTTTTGCAGCATGCAATGCTAGACCTCTGCCAATTCCACTGGCAGCGCCAGTGATTAAAGCAGTTTTGTTTGTAAAAATATCAGCTTGCAAGATACCCACCATCAATAGGGTAGTAGGATCCAGTTATGTAAGATGCTTCGGATGATGCTAAGAAATAAATTAAGTTGGCTACCTCATCTGATGTTGCAACTCGATTCATGGGAATGCGTTGCAGCATGTATTGCATGATGTTTTCATCTTTCATGAGTTCGGTATTCATGGGTGTATCAATGACACCTGGACCAATGGCATTTGCTCTGATGTTCATGGTGGCATAGTCTTGTGCAATTGATTTGGTTAAACCCACCACTGCATGCTTCGATGCTGCATAGGGTGCTTGGGCTGCACTCGCTCTTACTCCCATGATCGAGGCAACATTCACAATTGCTCCTGCATCAATCTGTTGGGCGGTTGCCAGTTTTAAGAATTCTCGACAGGCATAAAAAGTACCATGTAAATTAATATCGATGGTTCTATGCCATTCCTCAACTGAATATTGATGCAATGGGTTCAAGGCGGGGCTGATACCAGCACAATTAACTAGTACATGAGCTGCGCGATTGTTAGCCTGTAAGTCAGCAAAAACTGTATCTATTTGAGCATGGTTAGTAATATCACAATATGCAAAATTAACATTGCAAGTATCTGATTTAAGGTTATTTACTGATTCCTCTCCAGCATCTTTATTAGCATCGAGTATCAGTACTTCATAGCCCTCATCTAAAAATCGCTTCACCGCACTCAAGCCAATGCCTGAGGCACCACCTGTGATTACAGCTAATGGTTGTGTGTTTTTATCTACCATGGTTTTTCTATATAAAATTTACTTCTTTCATTGTATCTAATCAACTATAACGAATCAGGAGTTTACGAACAATATTGGAATATTTTCTAGAATCATTGACAAAAAAAAACCAGTTGATACTCGTTGATTGATGGATGTATTTATAAGATAGTAAGATCTCAATGATGCATTCTGATAAGTACATACAAGCTTTGGTAGACAGCCAATCTTTTTTTGAAATTCATCAAGAAAATGTTCTTGGTGTAGAGATGGATGTTTTTAAAAATAGACCTAGATCATTGGTAGATTTTATTGAGCTTTCTGCAAGCCATGGCGAAAAACCTTATTTGATCTATCAAGATAAAGTTATAAGTTTTACTCAACATCTTACATTGGTAAAAAAAGCAGCTCATATTTTGCAATCACAACATAATGTTAAACCTGGAGACAGGGTGGCGATTTATGCTGCTAATTGCCCTGAATGGATTATATTTTTCTGGGCTACTGTGAGCATTGGTGCGATCGCTTGCGGTTTGAATGGGTGGTGGAAGGGTTCTGAGGCTATTAAGGCCATAGATGCTGCTGATCCAAATATTATTGTTTGTGATCAAAAACGGTTTGATAGGATTGCTGATCAAGTAAAGCATCCAACCCTCATTTTCGAAGACTTAGATTTATCTTCATATGAACAAGAGTTAAATTCTTTTATCCGCATAGATGAGGATGAGTGTGCCTGTCTTTTATATACCTCAGGCACAACAGGAACACCGAAGGGTGTGATGACCTCGCATCGATCCATGATTGCTAATTCAACATTACAAATGCTGCAAGGTGCTGCTGTTTCTCAGCATTCATCAAGCTATGGGATTGATTGGTCTAAGAACACACCAACCAGCTTGCTCACATCTCCTTTATTTCATGTTTCAGGTTTATCTGCGGGAGCTGTAACCAGCTTATTTGCAGGCTCTACAACCCTGGTTTATGACGGAAGATTTCTAGCAGATAAGGTAATTAAATTAATACAAAAATTTAGCGTTACTTCTTGGGGTGGAGCTGTGCCAACAGCGCTTAAGAGATTATTGGATGAGGCTGAAGCAAAAAACTTAACTCTTGAGAGCGTATTGGTTGTTGGGGGCGGCGGAGCTCCCATGCCTCCTGAACTAATCGAAAGAACAAAAGGAGTTTTTCCCAATTCTGAGTATAGTTTTGGTTACGGTTATGGGCTTACTGAATCAGGCGCCATTACTATTATTAATTGGGGTGAAACACTTAAAGCAGAACCTTCTTCACCTGGTCAATCAATGCCAAGCATTAAAATTGAATTAAGGGATGAAGAGGGTAAGTTAATTACAGCGGATTCTGTAGAAGGTGAAATACATGTTCAAAGTCCATCGGTAATGCTGGGCTATTACAACAACCCAGAAGCATCTGCTGCTGCTCTGACCAATGATCGATGGTTGCGAACAGGAGACTGGGGCTTCAAGAAAGGTTCGCTTTACTTCATCTCATCAAGACGGACAGATCTGATTTTAAGAGGTGCTGAGAATGTTTACCCTCAAGAAATTGAATTAATTTTAGATTCTCACAAGGATATTGAGGAATCAGCTGTGATAGGTATACCTCATGATGATTTGGGTCAAGAAGTGATGGCGATAGTATCGACTAAAAATTCTCAGTTGAGCGATTCCGAATTATCAGCATGGGTTGGTAAAGATCTAGCAGATTTTAAAGTGCCTTCTAAATGGAAAATGATTAATACACCTTTGCCTAGAAATGCTTCCGGAAAATTAATGAAACATGTTTTAATAGATACATCTAAAAATACAATGGTTGAAGAAGATGAGTGATTCAAAAGATTTGCTAAGAGCTCCCTTTGAGCTTGCGTATAACTATAAGCGCTCAAATGGGCCTGTAATGTCTAAGTTTTTTGATGCTCTAGGAGAGCAAAAAATTTTAGGAACAAAAAGTAGTACTGGGAAAGTTTTTTCTCCCGCTGCTGAATTTGATCCTGATACTCATGAGTCTTTAAATGATATGGTTGAAGTTGGTCCCGGAGGATCAGTTGAATCTTTTAGTTGGATTGAAGCCCCACAAAATCATCATTTAATTAAAGAGCCATTTGCCTTTGCTTTAATAAAACTTGATGGAGCTGACTCCTCTATGCTTCACATGATTGCTGATTGCAATGAAGCAGATTTGAGCATCGGCACAAGAGTGACAGCTGCTTGGTCTGAAACTACAACAAAAAGAATTACAGATATAAAATTTTTTACTTTAGAAAAATGAGCGCAGAAGATACACCAAAAGATTATTCAGAATCACCTATTAATTTAGAATATTTTTATACAGCCGGTTCAGCCACGACCAGGTTTTTAAATCAGGTTAAAGAAGGCAATATTGTTGGCCAGGGTTGTCCAAAATGTAAAGCAGTTTACGTTCCCCCAAGAGGGAGTTGTCCAAGATGTGGAGTTGCAACCGATATAGAGGTTCCACTGACTGATAAAGGCTGCATAGAATCATTTACTGTGGTGCATATTCCTATTCCAGGAAATCCTATCGTGCCTCCTTATGTTTGCGCGATGATTAGATTGGACGGAGCCAACATATCATTTTTACATCTTATTCAAGATGTTGATATTGAGAACATAAGAATAGGCATGCGCATTCAGGCTGTTTGGAAGCCTAAAGAAGAGTGGACTCATTCTTTAGAAAATATTAAATGGTTTGCTCCTATCGATGAACCAGATGTAGATGTTGCAACATTGAGGTTCCAAGAATCATGAAAAGAGTCGCTATCGTTGGGTATGCTCAACATCCAATATTAAAAAATGCAGGAGCGTTGAATGAGGTTGAACTCATCATGCCGGTGGTGCATCAGCTGTTTAATAATTTGGGTATCAGCCAAAAGGACATTGATTTTACCTGCTCTGGCAGTTGTGATTATCTACAAGGAGCGGCTTTTGCTTTTGTTGAGGGTTTGTCTGCCATTCAAACCAATCCACCAATAAAAGAATCTCACGTAGAAATGGATGCAGCATGGGCCATGTATGAATCAATGCTAAAAATTCAAATGGGTGATGCTGAGACAGCCCTAATATATGGGTTTGGGAAATCATCTCCCGGAGATTTGGATGCAATTATTTCTTTACAAATGGATCCTTATTATATTTCTCCTCTATGGCCTGACCGAGTTAGTTTAGCGGCTCTTCAAGCCAGAGTTCTGCTTGATCAAAATGTCATTACCTCAGAGCAAATGCTCGCGACAGTCATTGAAGCAAGGGCTAACTCAAAAAATAATAAGAACGCCTTAATCACTGATCTAATTGATGAGTCAGATTATTTAAAGAATGCAATGGTATCTTCTCCATTAAATAAGTTAGATTGCCCACCAATTTCAGACGGTTCCTCTGCGATGATTATTGCATCAGAAGAAAAAGCTTATGAATTTACAGATCATCCTATTTGGATAGAGGGCATTGATCACAGAATTGAATCATCAAACCTAGGCTCTAGGAATCTTGCTACCTCTGATACTTTGCAAGCTTCAATGAACCAATTAAATTTAAAAAATATAAAGTTTGATGTTGCCGAATTACATACCCAGTTTAGTCATGAACTACCTTTTTTAAAATCTTTATTAAATCTTCAAGATGTTCCAACCAATCTTTCAGGCGGCCCATTGGTTGGAAACGTAATGATGTGTGCAGGGCTTGATGCAATCGGCAAGACCTATGAATCACTTAAAGATAATCAATTCACTCATGGCTTGGCTCACGCAACTTCTGGTCCCTGTCTTCAACACAACATGCTAGTCCACCTAGAGGCACAAAAATGATTCAAGCAGGAGTAATAGGCGTTGGGCAGACAAAATATGATGCTAAGAGACGTGATGTTTCCATGGCTGGATTGGTAAGAGAGGCCATTGACAATGCAATGCTAGCAGCCAACCTTGAATGGGATGCTATTGATGCAGTGATCTTAGGCAAGGCACCAGACATGTTTGAAGGCGTAATCATGCCCGAATTATATTTAGCTGATGCAATTGGAGCTGTGGGCAAGCCTGTGTTGCGAGTTCACACCGCTGGCAGTGTTGGGGGAAGCACCGCAGTGATTGCTGCATCGCATGTTTGCTCAGGCCAGTTTAAGACAGTGCTAACAGTGACTTTTGAAAAACAATCTGAATCCAATGCGACATGGGCTTTATCTCCTCGATATCCATACTCTCCGCATATAAATGCTGGAGCCGGTGGTTACTTTGCTCCTTTCATTAGGGAATACATTCGTCGATATGAGGCACCTGAACATATTGGTTGGAAAGTCGCAGCCAAGGATCGTCAAAATGCACTAAAAAACCCATTAGCTCATCTCCACATTCCTGGTATCGATGAAAAAATGGTAAGTGACACCCCTATGCTCTGGGAGCCTTTGCGCTATCTTGAAAGCTGCCCATCTTCCGATGGTGCATGTGCGATGGTTATTACTGCACAAGATCAAGTTGGTTCAAGAAACGTTGCATGGATTAAAGGTATGGCAGTCAGATCAGAAGGCACTTTGTCAGCCGGAAGGGATGAAGTAAATCCTCAAGCTGGAATTGATTGTGCAAAAGATATTTATAATCAAGCAGGCATCCACAATCCATTTAATGAAATTGATTGTGCTGAGATTTATGTCCCATTTTCCTGGTATGAACCAATGTGGTTAGAGAACCTCGGATTTTGTGATTTAGGGGAAGGTTGGAAGCTAACAGATAAAGATGCAACTGCAATTGATGGCGAGCTTCCATTTAATATGTCTGGTGGAGTTTTATCCTCTAATCCAATTGGCGCATCAGGGATGATTAGATTTGGTGAGGCTGCACTTCAAGTCATGGGATTGGCAGAGGACCATCAAGTTGAAGATGCTAAAGTTGCAATGGGTCATGCATACGGCGGTGCTGCACAATTTTTTGCTATGTGGATAGTATCATCATCACTTGACTAGTTAGAGGAGCTTTATGAATACAGATCACGCAATAGTAGAAGAAAAAGGTCACATTATGGTGATCACACTTAATCGTCCTGAAAAACGGAATGCTTTGAGCCCAGGCATGCTTGTAACTATTTATGAAGCCTGGAGAAAGCTTGATGAAGATCCTAACTTGCGATGCGCAGTTCTAACCGGTGCTGGAGGAACCTTCTGCTCTGGGGCCGATCTAAGTGCCATGAAAGATGGTAATGAAGATTCTGATATGATGGAAAAGCTTAAGGAGATTCCTGATTTACATTGGCAATCCTTGCTTAGACATAACAGACCAACTAAACCAATCATCGCTGCCGTTGAAGGCTTTGCCCTTGCTGGTGGCACAGAAATTTTACAAGGAACTGATATCAGAGTTGCCGGCAAAAGCGCAGTATTTGGTTTATCAGAACCACTCAGAGGCCTATTCCCATTAGGTGGTTCTACTGTAAGACTGAGACGACAAATTCCATACACTCTTGCGGCTGAGGCCCTATTAACTGGTAGACGAATTTCTTCCGACGAAGCCTTAAGATTTGGCTTGATTGGTCACGTTGTAGAAGATGGAAGTGCATTAGAAAAAGCTATGGAGATTGCTGAAACTGTTAGTGAAAATGCTCCTTTATCTATTCAAGCTATTGTGAAATCACTACGTGAGATTGATGAAAGTTATACAGAGGCTGAGGCTTTAGAAAAAGAACTTGAAATAGGCCAACCAATTTTTTCTACAGAAGACATGATGGAAGGATTGACAGCATTTGCTGAAAAAAGAAAACCAAACTTTAAAGGAAAGTGAGCAAACTTCTAGTAGAAACCAATGAGGGTGTTCGCACCCTTATATTTAATCGTCCTGAGACGAAAAATGCATTTGATGCAGAATTATGGGGTCTTTTTAGAGACGCATTAAATTCTGCCAGTGACGATCCAGATATTTCCTCAGTAGTAGTGACAGGATCTTCAAACACTTTTTCATCCGGTGTTGATTTAAGCAGCATGATGGGAGATGGTGGTGCTGAGTATGAAGAGCCATTTGAAACATGTATTGATGCATTGATTAATTTTAAAAAGCCATTAATTGGAGCTGTTGAGGGTGCAGCTGTAGGAGGCGGGGCAACAATTCTTTTGCATTTTGATGCTGTCTTCATTGCTCCAAATGCAAAGATTAAATATCCATTTTCTGATTTGGGATTGGCTCCTGAAGTGGGCAGTTCTTTTTTGCTTTTTCAATCGCTAGGGTATCAACAAGCCGCACAACTGTTATTTGAATCTCAGCCAATAGATGGCAATAGATATCATGAGCTAGGTTTAGCTAAATATGTTGGCGAGGATTTTTTCGATGAGGCAAATAAATACGCTCATATGCTCAAAGAGCAATCGCTAAGTTCAATCATTGAAACTAAAGCTATATTGAAAGCATTCATGCAAGAAGATCTTGCTAAATCTCGATCCATGGAAACCGCAGCTATGAAAAAGTTATTTGGCTCAGAGGATAATATAAAAGCAGTAGAAAAATTTTTTGCTAAAAAAAATAAATAATCATGTCTTTTGAAAGAATCCAACTCTTTTTAGAAACTAACCCTGAGTATGGGTGGGTGCTCGTTTTTTTCTTTGGATTTATGGAATCAATGATTATTACTGGAAGCTTTATGCCAAGCGCTGTTCTTTTTTCTCTATGCATTTACCTTTACAACATTGAATTGCTCACTCTCCCTTGGATCTGCGGTATTGCTTTGCTTGGGTCGCACGTGGGTGATGTATGCGGATTTTTAGTTGGAAAATCTATTGGTCCACGCCTTCTAAGCTCAAAGTTTATGCAAAAACGCCAAAAACCAATTAATAAAACCCAAGAATTTTTAGAACGTTTTGGTCCCTATACTGTCTTGGTTGGAAGATTTATCCCAGCAATACGTCCCTTAGTTCCTTTTTTACTAGGAATTACTGATTTAAGGTTAAAAAGATTTTATGTGGCTGATGTCATAGCTTGTACATTATGGGCCATTGCTCTAGCCTTGCTTGTGGTATCAGTAGGCTCTATATTTAAATAATTATGATTACATTAATAATATTATTCTTATCCATTATTGCGCTTTTATTTTTAGTGCAACAACTATTAAAAAATTCCCCTGAAGGAAAATTTTTAAAATCTCTGAGAGACTTACTGTTGATTGTTTTGGCATTAGGCATCACTACTGGTGTATTTTATGTAGGTTTTAGATTGATTCGATTTCTTATTTAGATTTATGGAAACACTTTTCACTAAAATTATTAACAAAGAAATTCCCGCAGATATTATTTTTGAGGATGATCTATCTCTTGTCTTTAAAGACATTAATCCGCAGGCCCCTACACATTTATTAATTATTCCTAAAAAACCAATACCTAAACTTTCAGATGCATCAGAGGAAGACAAAGAGCTTCTTGGTCATTTAATGTGGGTTGCAGGAGAGGTCGCTCGGGACCTTGGGTTAGATGAAACCTTTAGACTTGTTACAAATAATGGAGCTAAGGCTGGGCAAAGCGTTTTTCATCTTCATCTTCACCTGTTAAGCGGCAGACCTTTGCAGTGGCCTCCAGGATAATTAATGAGCATTGAAGAAAGGTTAGATAGACTTGAGTCTTTGGACGAGATTAGGCAGCTTGCCGCAAAGTACTCTGTTACTTTAGACATGCGTGATTTAGATATGCACGTTAATTTATTTGTCCCCGATGTAAGAGTCGGAAAAGATGGCGCTGGCAGGCAAGCATTAAAAGAATGGGCTGATGCAACATTTAGGGATCAATTCACTGGCACCTCGCATCATATTGGAAATCATATTATAGATTTTGATTCTCCTGATTCTGCCATTGGATTGGTCTATTCAAAGAATGAGCATGAAACTGAGACTGAATGGGTGATTATGCAAATGTTGTATTGGGATACCTATAAGAGAGTTAATGGAAGATGGTTGTTTAAAAAAAGACTGCCGATGTATTGGTATGCAACCGACTTAAATAAACCGCCGCTTGGCGATCAAAAAATGCGTTGGCCAGGCCAGGAAAATTATGAAGGATATTTTCATGATTTATTTCCATCTTGGAAAGAGTTTTGGAGCAGCGAATATATACGTGATAACGACGTAGCTGAGCCTGTGGAGGCTGATTCGTTTTTGAAGGCTTTACGTCGAGACTCAAAGCCTGGAAAGTTAAGGGTTAAATAATTAAATAAGCTACAATGCCAAGTACAAAAACTAACCCACCTATGCCTAAAACAAATAGTCCTAAGCTTTTTATCGTTTGTGCATCATCATTCATTTGCTTAGTATAACCATCTAATATTTCCATAATCAATTATGAATTCAGAAACAAGATTAACTTTTCCGCTTGATGTGGTTCCACAATCGGGAACTTTGCACGCCATCAATGAACATGTTCGTTGGATTAGAATGCCTTTGCCTATGTCTTTGAATCACATAAATCTCTGGGGTCTAGGCACTCAAGACAACCTAACTTTAGTTGATACTGGCATGCATCTTGATGACACTAAAAATGCTTGGGTTAATTTGATAGAGCAAGAAAAACTATCAATAAAAGATGTTGTGGTCACACACATGCATCCAGACCATATTGGAATGGCTGGTTGGTTTGTAAAGAAATATAACACCACCTTCAGTATGAGCAGAACTGATTATCTCCAGTGTCGAATGTTATCAGCAGATACGGGTGACAACGTTCCTCATGAAGCGATAGATTTTTATACTCAAGCTGGAATGACAGAAGGGCAGATCAAAGCCTTTACAGAAAGATTTGGTTTTTTTGGGTCCATTATTCACCCTTTACCTCAATCATATAATCGACTCAAAGAGGATGATGTTATTCAAGTCAATGGGATTGATTGGGTGGCTATAGAAGGACGAGGGCACACAATGGAGCACTTATGTTTCTTTTCCAGGGAATTAAATATGTTCATAAGTGGCGATCAATTGTTGCCAACTATCAGCTCACACGTTGGCACTTTTCCTACAGAACCTGCTGCGAACCCAGTGGAGGATTGGATTTCTTCTTGTCATAAACTGATTGAAAAATTACCTGAAGATGTTTTGGTTTTGCCTGCTCATGGAAGACCTTTTATTGGTGCGCATAAAAGATTAAATGCTCTCATCAATCATCATGAGCAATCACTAGAAAAGCTTCATGCTGTCCTTAAAACTCCAAAGCGAGCCGTTGATGTTTTTGACGTCTTATTCAAAAGGGAAATAGATGATACCAATCTAATTATGGCAACTGGAGAATCTTTAGGCCATTTAAATTGCTTGTTTTATAGGGGCTTAATTAAAAAATCTCTTGATAATAATCAATGCTGGTATGAGCAAAGCTAAACTTTCAGCAGAGGCCAAGGCATGGATTCTTTATGACGGAGGAAATTCTGCTTTTGCCACAACTGTAATTGCTGCCTTTTTCCCAATTTTTTTTAATGATTTCTGGGCATCTGGACTCGAAGCTGAAGTTAAAACCGCCTATCTTGGTTGGGGTTTAACAATTTCTAATCTTGTTCTCTTGTTTACTTCACCATTCATTGGCGCGTTAACTGATGTCTCCAGAACAACAAAAATATTATTTACCGGGTTTGGGGCGATATCTATTATTTCTGTTGCTGTGTTGTATTTTATTCCAGCAGGCTCATGGCTTCAGGCTTTAATATTTTTTGGTATTGCAAATTATTGCTTTGCAGCCGGCAACACTTTATACGATAAGATGCTGGTACAAGTTTCAAATGAAAGTAACATCGCTCGAATATCTAGTTATGGTTTTGCATTCGGCTATCTTGGCGGAGGTTTACTATTCCTTATCAATGCAGCCATGACAATTAAACCTGAGTTTTTTGGACTTTCCAGTGTCGCCGATGCCGTTAGATGGTCTTTTTTAAGTGTCTCCGTTTGGTGGACTTTATTTTTGATTCCTATTCTATTAAAAATTCAAGATAAAGGAGCAAATCTTCCTGGCTCTCATTTTAAGCTTGCTTATACCAAAGTATTCAATACCTTAAAGACGGTTTCAGCAAAGAAAAATGTGTTTATATTTTTATTAGCCTTTTTTCTATACATTGATGGCGTTCATACAATCATGGCAATGGCAGCTGATTTTGCCTTAAATCTAGGCTTGCCTAGCAGCGACGTAATCATTGCGCTGATCTTAGTACAATTTGTAGCTTTTCCGACCACTTTGTTATGGTCAAAGTTTGCTTATAAATTTGGTGATAAAAATACTTTGCTCTTTACAATCTCTCTTTACCTCATTGTGATTGGATACTCTGCATTTCTTTCAAATGCTATCGAGTTTTATATTCTTGCTTCAATGGTTGGGGCCATTCAAGGCGGCATTCAATCAATCTCAAGAAGTTATTATGCAACCTTGATACCGCAAGATGAATCTGGTGAATATTTTGGATTTTATAATATGTTTGGGCGTGCTGGCGCATTCATGGGACCAGCACTTGTTGCAATTTTTGTTACTTTTTTTCAAGATACAAGATATGGCTTGATACCTATTGCTGCACTGTTTATCATGGGCGCCATAATTCTTTTAAAGGTTAAAAGTACCAATGAATCTCTTCAGTCGTAACTCAATTATTCTTTATAGTTTATTGGGCTTGGTAAGTTTATTTTTAGCAGGCTTCATTCGAAATCTTTTACAATTCAATACTTGGTTAGAGGTCTTTATCACCTCATGCATCATTATTCCAATGTATATTTTTGCAAGAAAAATTTTTTCGAAATTTCTTCAAAATTAATGGAAGATATATCTGAAGTCCTCAAGAAAAACTTGCCTAAAATAAGAGATCAGAAAGAGGGTGAAACCACTCCTGAGTATCTAAATCATATCAATGCACAAGTTAATAAGGTTCATGAAGACCTAATAAAGCTTAGTCCTTTTTACAAGATATCTAAAATTCTAAAAACTTCAAAACCTTTATCGTTAAATGACATAAAAGAAATTTTTAATGAAGTAAAAAAGCATCGATCTGCCTAGTTAAATAAAATTTACTTTCTAAACTTGATTGATTTTTTAGGTGTATGATTTATTTTATGAATTGGTACAGAATTAAAACATCTTTTATTGGCATCAAAAGGCTGATCACTTTATCAAAGGAAGATAAGCAAGCTTGTATTGATGCATATAAATTTTTTCAGAGTATGCAGGATGGTGTAAAAACCCAAACAGAGGATGAAACAAAAGCTGTTGCTGCTTACTACAAAGTTTTAAACAATATGCTGTCAGTTTTTGATTTAGAGAAACTGTATATTCCTCCTCAGCTTGATGACTCACTCGGCCTTTATGGCAATCAGCTGCTTTGTGAGCAAGCTCTCTTAACTGAATTAAATTTAAGTAGTCCAGATTCATCCCATTTATTAGATATGGGGTGTGGAAGAGGAAGAATTTCTCACTATTTTGCCTCTCTGACTGGTGGCCAAGTATCAGGATACAACATTGATCCAAATCAGATAGAAAATGCAGATGATTGGGCCAAAGAAACCAATATGAGTGATCGATTGCATTTTAAGGTTGGCGATCATCATAAGCCTCTGGAATATGATTCAGAAAGTTTTGATGGGTGCTTTTCATTTCAAGCGGTTTGGCCGTTCTTTAAAAAAGAGGAGTTAGATAGTTGCGCGCAAGAAATGTTTAGAGTGTTAAAGCCTGGCTCAAGGTATGCTTGCTCAGAATACTTGCTTTCACCATATTTTGATTGGACCAATGAGGAGCATGCCAACCTCCACAAGAAATATCTTCCAACCCTTGCTGCTACTCAGTCTATGTACCCCGCAGATGTATGCAAGGCTCTTGAAAGGGCTGGGTTTAAGATCCTTTTATCAGCTCCCTCTAAGAGCCCTGCATGGCCTATATGTGAGCAAAAACGAGATTTAATTTTAAGAGTTAGAAAAGTAATTAGATTTTTTCAGCGCATAAAATTAATTCCTGCTTGGGTAGAAGAGTCTTTGGATTTATTACAAACCGGCGGTCAATCATGGACAGATGCAGAAAAAGCCAAGATCGCTGATTTAAATTGGAGAATTGTTGCTGAGAAGCCCGCCGCTAATTTGTAGACAAGAGCTTTTTTAACAGTTTTGGCTTATCGGTAATAATTCCATCCACACCAAGATCAATTAATTTTCTCATTGTATTTTCATCATTAATTGTCCAAACATGAATTTTCAGACCAATGCTCTGAACATACTTTACAAATCTTTTGGTCACTAGCTTGATGCCGAAGTGGTAGATGGGAACTTGTAAACAGTCTCCTGGGACTTTTTGATTGTAAAAACCAAAACTGGCTAATAAAAGTTTTAAAATCTCTTTTGGACCCATCGACAGACATGTTTCAGGAAACTCCTCTCTTACTTTTTGGAGTCTGTTGCTACTAAAACTAGCTATGCAAATTCTATCAAAGGCATTCAAGTTTTTTATAACATTCATTGCTGGGAGCACAACCTCATCTGTTTTAAGATCAATTTGAAACAGTGCACTCGGAAATTGGGTAAGTGCCGTTTCCAGTTTTGGAATTTGATAGGATGCAAATAGTTTTAATTGGTCAATCTGCTCACTATGAAGAGAATTGAAGGTCACGTCCATGTTTAAAAGTCTACTAAGATCATCATCATGAAAGATATATGGTATTCCATCAGCAGATAACTGAACATCTGTTTCAATGTATGAAGAGCCCAGCTCTATAGCATAACTAAAGGATTCCAAGGTATTTTCAGGCGCTTCTTCGCTTCCACCTCTGTGAGCGGAAATTGAAACCCCCGATTGGCTTAAATAAGGATGCATGCTCATTTTATTATTGTACTTAGATTGGTGTAAAATCACTAAGTTCAATTCAAATAGTTGAATTACAAATATTGATAAATATGATCGAGCAAGACATCCTAATACAAGAGGGCATTAACCTGCTTTTAACTGGCATGGTTATTGTTTTTACCTTTTTAGTGTTGTTAATTATTTCAGTCAATATATTGAGGGTATTTTTCTCATCATCAGTTCAAGATAATGGACTAAGCCATAATGCTAGCAACTCATCGGTTCAGATTAAGAATGAAACCCATCATAAGATTATCAAAGAAGTTCTTGGAGGCATGAGAGCATGACAGAATCTAAAAAAATTGGCGTTACAGAAGTGGTTTTAAGAGACGCTCATCAGTCTTTGCTTGCAACTCGATTTAGATACCATGACATGGAAGCTGCCTTAAAGAATTTAGATGATGTTGGTTTCTGGTCTGTCGAATCATGGGGCGGTGCAATTTTTGATTCATGTATTAGATACCTGGGTGAGGATCCATGGGAAAGAATTCGAAAAATTAAATCCATGATGCCTAATACTCCTCAGCAGATGCTCCTAAGAGGTCAGAATTTATTAGGTTATAAACATTACTCAGATGATGTGGTCAATAAATTTGTTGAGTGTTCAAAAAAAAATGGTGTCGATGTTTTTAGAGTATTTGACGCTTTAAACGATACAAGAAATATGCATCAGGCATTACAAGCTGTTATTGCGGCAGAAGGTCATGCTCAGGGCACAATATCTTATACAACCAGCCCTGTTCATACAATTGATTTATGGGTAGATCTTGCAAAAAAGATTCAAGATATGGGCGCTCATTCTCTGGCAATAAAAGATATGGCTGGCTTATTAAAGCCATATGTTGCATTTGAGTTGGTCTCAAGACTTAAAGAGGAGCTTGAAATTCCTATTCACCTCCATTGTCATGCAACTACAGGTTTTTCAGTTGCAACAGGTGTAAAAGCAATTGAGGCTGGGCTTGACAATATTGATACATCAATTTCCTCAATGAGTATGACATATGGGCATACTCCAACCGAAACAATGATCAGTATTCTTGATGGAACAAATCGAGAAACCGAATTAGATCTTGATAAGTTAATACCAATCGCTGAGCATTTTCAGGCAATTAGAAAGAAATATAAGAATTTTGAAGGTTCACTCAGAGGAGTGGATGCTCGAATTATTGCTTCACAAGTTCCTGGTGGGATGTTAACAAATCTTGAAAATCAACTTAAAGCGCAGGATTCAATTGATAAGTTTGATGAAGTTATTCAAGAAATTCCTAAAGTTAGACAGGAGCTAGGTTACATACCACTGGTAACGCCAACGTCTCAAATAGTCGGCACTCAATCAGTAATAAATGTATTATCTGGCTCTAGGTATTCAACGATAACCAATGAGGTGAAGTCTCTGCTCAAAGGGGAGTATGGTGCAACGCCTGCGCCAGTAAACAAGGACTTACAGCAACAAGCCATCGGTGAGAGTGCGGTAATTACATGCAGGCCGGCTGATCTCCTTAATGAAGATTTTCAATCGTCTGCAGAAGATTTCAAAACAGCTATTGCTGATAAAGCTATTTTGGCTGAAGCCTCTGATGAAAACATACTCATTTATGTGATGTTTCCAGAAATCGGACTTAATTATTTACAGAATGCTGATAATTTAGACTACTTTGAGTCTGAGCCAATGGAGATTACTCAGCTAAGCGATGCTTCGTATTTGGTTACAGTTGATGATCAGGAATATTCAGTAACATTAAAGGCAGATAATTCAGTAACAATTAATGATGGCTCAGCAACGAAAGAAGTTTCATCCTCTCCAGCTACTCCGGCTGGATCTGGAACAGTAATTGAGGCTCCATTGGGTGGAAATATCTTTAGACTGATTGCCTCAGAGGGAGAATCTGTTGCTATGGATTCAACCGTTCTTATTTTAGAAGCCATGAAAATGGAAACAGAAATAAAAGCTCCCACAACCGGAGTTATCGGCAAAATATATGTTCAGCCTGGCGATACAGTTAAACCTGGAAATCCTCTATTTGAAATTATTAACTAATGAATTTTGAAGCTATATTTTCAAGCTTAGGTATTTTCAGCTTAAGTCTTGGGCAATCAATTATGCTTTTAGTGGGCCTTTTAATTTTGTATTTAGCTATCAGTAAAAAATTTGAACCCTTGTTACTTTTGCCTATCGGATTTGGCGCAATACTTACCAACATACCTGAAATTGGTCTAGCTCTCAGCCCAATAGAGAAGTTAATTTATTTTTCAAATTCAGAGGAATTAGCCGGAGCGTTGAGTTTGGTCGCGCTTGGTGATGCTGAATCCTTAACTACTTTTCTCAAAACAGCTTCTCATTCTCAGTTATGGCTATTAAATGAATACGCTGCAGAGCTTGGATATAAGGCAGGAATTTTAAATACTTTTTACTCAGTAGCCATTGGTTCTGGAGTTGCGCCCTTGGTAATTTTTATGGGTGTAGGAGCTATGACAGATTTTGGCCCGATGCTAGCAAATCCCAAAACTTTAATACTAGGTGCTGCAGCCCAATTTGGTATCTTTGCAACTGTAATTGGTGCTTTGCTTTTAAATGAGCTGGGAGTTGTTTCCTTCACCTTAAAGCAAGCTGCTGCAACTGGAATTATTGGAGGAGCAGATGGCCCAACTGCAATTTACGTTTCTTCAATATTAGCTCCCGAGCTTTTGGGGGCAATTGCTGTTGCAGCCTACTCATACATGGCATTAGTGCCTTTGATACAGCCTCCAATCATGAGGCTCTTGACCACCAAAACTGAAAGAACCATCAAAATGGTCCAATTAAGAGAAGTTTCCCAAAAAGAAAAAATAATTTTTCCTATCATCTTGGTTTTTCTAGTTGGCATGATGTTACCCAGTGCAGCGCCGCTTATAGGTATGTTCTGTTTTGGAAATTTAATGAGGGAGTCTTTGGTTGTGGAGAGATTAAGTGAAGTTGTTCAAAACTCACTCATTAACATAGTAACAATCTTTTTAGGCTTGGCCGTTGGATCAAAACTAGCCGCTGATCAATTCCTTACTCCTGAGACCCTTGGAATCTTGTCGCTGGGAATCATAGCTTTTTCAATTGGAACAGCCTCAGGTGTTTTAATGGCAAAACTAATGAATATTTTGAGCTCTAATAAAATTAATCCTCTGATTGGTGCTGCTGGCGTTTCAGCAGTTCCAATGGCTGCAAGAGTTGTAAATAAAGTAGGTCTTGAAAATGATTCTCAAAACTTTTTACTCATGCACGCTATGGGTCCAAACGTAGCTGGAGTAATTGGTTCTGCAGTTGCGGCAGGAGTCATGATCCAGCTTCTAGCTTAATGCAATGGATCCCTTTAAAAACATTAGACCTTACACTGATGCTGAAGTAGCTGAAGTTCTTCAGTCACTTGCTAATAATTCATCGGTTTTAAAGGCTTTAATAGGATTGCAGTTTCCAGGAATTCTCTCAAAAGCACCTTTTTTAAAATTTTTTGTTAAACGAAACCTTACTTCTCAAATAAAAAACATTCAAACAATCGATGACTATCAAATGATATTTAAAGATTTGATGGAAAAGGTTGTGAAGGAGTCCATTGCATCATTCAAAGTAAATGGTCTAGAGAGATTAAATCAAAATGACAATTATCTATATATTTCAAATCATAGAGATATTTCCTTGGATGCAGCTTTGCTTGCTCTTCATCTACATAAATCTGGTTTTAAGACCTTCAATATTGCAGTCGGCAATAATCTCATGGAAGAAACCTGGGCTTCAGATCTATTTCGATTAAATAAAAGTTTTATTATTCAACGATCTGGTGGAACTAAAAAAGAAATATATTCAGGCTTGTCACTTGCTTCACAATTTATTCATCAAAGTATATTTCAAGATAATACATCTGTATGGATTGCTCAAAAACAGGGCAGGGCAAAAGATGGTATTGATGAAACCGATCCTGCTCTGTTAAAAATGATTCATCTCAGTGAGAGAAAATCACAACATGAAGCTCACTATTTCAACACTCTAAAAGTGGTACCAGTGTCAATTTCTTATGAATATGATCCTAATGATCAATTGAAAGCTAGGGAATTAGATTTATTGCAAGCAAATAGTGAGTACCTAAAAGAAAAAGATGAGGATCTTAAAAGTATTGCCAATGGCATCACTGGTTTCAAAGGCAATGTAACTATTAATTTATCAGAACCAATGATATTCGCTGAGGATGATGGTTATCAGATGATCTCAAATAAAATATCTCAGTCGATACTCACAAACTACAAACTGCATGCATCTAATTATGCAGCATGTAAATTAATGGGTTTAGATTTTACTCAAGAGACATTCGATGCTGAGGAGATTACTCAGGCAGAAACCGAACTGAATCAAAGAGTCCAATCATTGGAGACAGGCGCTCGATCTAAATTATTAGAGCAATACGCCAATCCCGTTATTAGACAAATACAATCAACTTAGTTCGTGTGATATGCACTTTCGTTATGCTCAGTTAAGTCTAAACCCTCGTGTTCATTTTCATCGCTCACTCTTAAATCAGCCATGAATGATGTAATCTTTAAGGCAATCCAAGAAAAGACAAGAGTCCAAGCGCATATAACCACAACACCTTGAAGTTGAATCATAAATTGTTCAAAGACACTTGGATCAAATCCAGCTGCTCCTGCTCCAAGGAATCCATCTGGCTTCCCAACAAAAGCTAGCATGAGAATTCCTAAGATACCCCCAACTCCATGAACTGGAAAAACATCTAAAGAATCATCAATTTTAAAGTAACCTTTAATTAGTTGAGTTGCATAGAAACAAACCAAACCAGCCAATAATCCAATCAATAATGCACCTTGAGGTCCAACTGTTCCAGATGCAGGAGTTATCGTGGCTAGCCCGGCAACCATGCCGGTGGCTATACCTACGACTGTTGGCTTACCTGTTTTGATCCACTCCACTGACATCCAAGTCAAAGCTCCAACAGCTGCACTGATGTGAGTAACAAGAATAGCCATAGCGGCACTAGAGTCTGCGGCAACAGCGCTTCCACCATTAAATCCAAACCATCCTACCCAAAGCATAGCCGCACCCATTACTACCATTGGTCTGTTATGAGGCACAAGTGATCCTCCAGGAAAACCTTTTCTTGGTCCCAGCATCATTGCAGCAACTAAAGCACCAATTCCACAAGTAGCGTGAACCACTAATCCACCTGCAAAATCAATAACCCCTATGCTTCCAAGATAACCGCCGCCCCAAACCATATGGCAGGCTGGCAAGTAAACTAAAGTTACCCAAAGTACAGTAAATATACACATGGCACTAAACTTCATTCTTTCTGCAAATGCTCCTACAACTAACGCAGGGGTAATCACTGCAAAGGTCATTTGGAATACAACAAATAAACTCTCTGGCAAAGTGCCTGAAGCAGATTCTCTCATCAGGCTTGATAAGAAAAGGGCATCAGTCCCACCAATAATGGAGCCAGCACCCGTAAAAGCTAGGCTATAACCGTAGATGACCCAAATAACAGACACGATGCAGCAAATAGCAAAGCACTGCATAAGAACAGACAAAATATTCTGATTTCTTACCAGCCCACCATAAAATAGCGCCAACCCTGGAAGGGTCATAAACAGAACTAGGGCAGTAGCTGTAAGAATCCATGCTGTGTCTCCAGAGTTAATCTCTGCCGAGAGCAGCGTTGGAGAAAGAAGGGTGGTAAATATAACAAGACAGATATTAAATAATTTCATTTTTTCTCCTATTTTTTATATGGCATCACTGCCTGTTTCACCTGTTCTGATTCTAATAACTTCTTCTACATTGGTAATAAAAATCTTGCCATCACCAATTTTTTCAGTATTTGCAGATTTCGAGATCACATCAACAATGTCAGATACTTTTTCTGAATCAGCAATAATTTCTAGCTTAATTTTTGGGAGAGTGTCAATCGTATATTCTGCACCCCGATATAATTCAGTATGGCCTTTTTGCCGACCAAAACCTTTGACTTCAGTAATAGTGAGACCTTCCACTCCATAATCTAGAAGTGCTTCACGTACTTCCTCTAATTTAAAAGGCTTAATAATTGCGCAAATTAGTTTCATTTCTTTACCCCATATAAAAAGAATGTATATAAATACATGCAATTATCATGCCAACTTATAATGGCTATTTTGAACTATTTTGGGGAAATTTAAGTTGCGTCTTAAACTTTGTGCACCGGTTGGATGCAAGATAACCGCCAACTGGATGTCGGCGGTTATCAGGAAGAGTTAATTATTTAAACTCTGGATATGCTTCAACTCCAATTTCAGAAGCGTCAAGCCCCAAGGCCTGCTCTTCATCTGTTGCTCTGATAGGCATAAACATATTAATTACATAGACAGCTCCGTAACTTGCAATGAAACCAAATCCAGCAATAGATAGTACACCTATAAATTGCATTAAAAATGTTGCTTCAGTATTTGTGAATGGAACCACCATCACCCCAAAGATACCCACGATTCCATGAGCTGATATTGCGCCTACTGGATCATCAATTTTTAATTTTGAGTCAAAGTAAAGAATCGATGCATAGACCAATAACCCACCAAGAAAACCAATAATCACTGACTCTCCTCCACTTGGAGCGCTTGGTCCAGCAGTTATAGCTACCAATCCAGCAATAGCTCCATTAATCACCATTGTGACATCACTTTTTCCAGTGAGAGCTAAACTTAAAACTAGAGCACCAATAACACCGCCAGCGGCAGCCATATTTGTGTTCATGAAAACTTGGCTAACAGCAATTGCGCTTGCTTCATCGCTAATTACAAGCTCTGAACCACCATTAAAACCGAACCAACCTAGCCATAAGATAAGAACACCTAAAGCAGCTAAAGGAATATTAGATCCTGGCATAGGGTTGATAGACCCGTCTGAGCCATATTTTCCATTTCTAGCACCAAGCAAAGTTACAACTCCCAGCGCTGCAGCAGCACCAAGAAGGTGAACTGTGCCAGAGCCCGCATAATCAGAATAACCAAGGGTACTTAAAAAACCACCACCCCAATTCCAGTATCCTTGAACAGGGTATATGAACGCAGTCAGGATAACTGTAAAAATAAAGAAAGGTATTAACTTCATTCTTCCAGCTACAGCACCTGAAACAATTGACATAGCAGTTGCAACAAACACCACCTGAAAAAAGAAGTCAGCTTGCTGGGAGTAATCCATCGCATAAGCCATACCTATTTCTTCAAGAGGCATGTCAGTGCTAAGACCCCAGGATGTTCCGATGGCAGGTAAGATTCCATATAGAATAGCTTCACCAGCCTCATCTAATCCACCAGAGATAGCAAGGACAGGTTCAGCGGGGTACATGAGAACAAAACCACAAACAAGGTACATGACGCATGCTATAGAAAACAAACCTAGGTTTTTAGTGACGATTTCAGAAACATCTTTCTTTTGGACTAAGCCTGCTTCAAGCATGGTAAATCCAGCAGCCATCCACATGACCAATGCTCCTGACATAATTGCGTAGAAAGTATCTAATGCAAATTTCATTTCTTCCATATTAATCTCCTTAATTAAATGGCTTCGTTGCCTGTTTCACCAGTTCTAATTCTGATGACATCTTCAACGTTGGTTACAAATATTTTTCCATCACCAATTTTTCCAGTCCCAGCGGTGGATGTAATGGTGTCGGTAACAGTGCTAAGCTTCTCGTCCTCTACAAGAATTTCAAGCTTAATTTTTGGCAGAGTATCTACCGTATATTCAGCTCCACGATATAGTTCGGTATGTCCTTTTTGGCGACCATACCCCTTAACCTCAGATAGAGTTAAGCCTTCTATTCCAGCGTCAACAAGAGCTTCACGCACTTCTTGTAACTTGAATGGTTTGATAATAGCTACAACTAATTTCATGCTTTATAGGCTTGCAGAAATTGAGAAGAATATGCCATCTTCATCTGCACCATATCCCCCATCACTGAAATCATATGCAGTAATACCGCAATCAAATGAGCCACAAGTAAACCCATAGCTGATAGTTGTGTTATCTCCATAATCATCATATTCACCATAGGCAACAGATACAGGACCGAATGCATATGAAAATTCTGTGTAATCTGGTGCTCCATCTTGACCAGAAGCTAGGGTTAATCCAAAGTCTCCAAAACTTAAGCCTAAGTAAATTTCTTCAAAATCAAGACCGGTTTCATTTTCAGGATAATCAAAAGCTATGTATCCAATATCAACGCCAACATCACCAAGTGAAAAGCCATAGCCTGCGTAATAGTCTAATTCACTACCAGCACCATCATTGAAATTGACATTTGAACCCCAGATACCGGCATAGAAACCAGACTCTGCTTCAAAATCAAAACCACCTTGAATAGCAGGACCGTCGCTTTGTGTCATGCCTCTCCAAACATAATCTGAAGCAAATGCTACATTTGCACTTACGGCTGCAAACGAGGGCATAGCAAGCATACCCACTAGTAATAATAATCTTTTCATAATTTCTCCTATAATTTTTATGAAGTTACATATTTGTTAATGCAATTATTGTGCCAATTAGATTTTTCAACTTTTAATGCAATCATTTTTTTAAATAGCTAGGTATAATTCTTGTTCAATTAGGAGAGATTAAATGGAACTAAAAGATAAAGTTATAGCAATCACAGGTGGCGCATCAGGTTTGGGTGAAGCATCAACTAGACACTTTGTATCTCAGGGTGCAAAAGTCATGATTCTGGATATCAATGACGATAATGCAAAAGCTATATGTGATGAACTTGGCAACGATAATGTTAAATACATTAATACGAATATTATGGAAGAGCAGCCTGTCATGGATGCAATGTCAAAAATCAAAGAAGCTTTTGGTAAATTGCACGTTGCAATTAACTGCGCTGGAACTGGATATGGCGCAAGAATTATTGGTAAAGACGCACCTCATCCTTTGGATCATTTTAAATTTATTATTGATTTAAATTT
>ERZ1027296.22-NODE-22-length-27611-cov-8.065648_pt1 | contig 27611 bp, 24 predicted proteins | sample MGYA00520864_ERZ1027296 | MGnify/ENA primary metagenome ERZ1027296 (study PRJEB33307, sample SAMD00078851) | marine metagenome | biome: aquatic biome; feature: sea water; material: coastral sea water | place: Japan | collected 2015-01 | depth 1 m m ... | reverse complement strand
ATCGTAAATCTAACCATTGGGGAAGAGTCGCCAATTGTAGATGGAAATTGATTGGGAAAAAAAACTTCAAAAACCAAGTAACCCAAATTGGTTTTGCCAAGTGGACTGACTTTTATCCGATTCAGTCTAAAGAAAAGATATTTTTTATTGATGTGAACTTTGATAAAAAAACGACTGAAATCAAAACGAATCACAAAATTTCAACACCACATTTATTCAACTATCTAGAGGCTATAAAAAGAAAAAAACAAATAGTTCGTTTGTTCAAAGAAACAAAATGGGCAAACTACTTTGAAATGAATATTGCTGAATTACGAGGTACAGTTATTTCAGCATACATTCATTCAGATAAAACATTACAAGAAATTAAGAATACACATTCCAAAAAACACTAAAAAATGAAAACAAATTCGGTTGTAAAACATGTCGAGTCACTTAGCCTTGCTGCCATTACTTACAAAGGAAGCATGGAAGCTATTGGAGTCGTTTACGACCGGATTGTTCAATGGGCAGCTCCAAAAGGACTGATAAATAAGCACACAAAAATGGTTACTATTTATCACGACAGCCCCAAAACAACCGATCCAAGTGCCCTACGAATTAGTGCCTGCATCGTTGTAAACAAACCAATGACTGTTGAAGGAGAAATAACACAAAAAACTCTTGAAAGTACAAAATGTCTGGTTTCGAGCCTAGAAATTTCACCCACGCAGTTTCAGCAAGCCTGGGAGGCTTCCTTTGCATGGATGCTTAAGCATGGGTACAAAAAATCAACAATAGCACCCTTTGCAATTTACTACAACAATGCGCAAGAACATCCAGAAAATAAATTTATTGTAGATTTATGTATTCCTATTTTGTAGAAAAAGACAATCGATAAAAACGCAGAAAAAACTCACATGAAGAAACTAATTTTAACGGCTGCATTCATTTTGACTAGTTTTTTGACAACGAATGCACAAGAGGAAAAATTTCAAATAACGGTTTTTATTCATGGACTTGATTCCAATGAAGGACAAGTTTTAATTGCATTGCACAACAAGAAAGCGCAATTTCTAAAAACCGATTTTAAAAATGCGATTACAAAAATTACGAATAAAAAAGTGACCTATACATTTAAAGAAATCCCTAAAGGAGAGTATGCTGTTGCTGTTTTTCACGACAAAAACAGCAATGAGAAAATGGATGTCAATTTCTTGGGTATTCCAAAAGAGGCATATGGGTGCTCTAACAATGCAAAAGGGTTTATGGGGCCTCCAAAATATGAAGATGCAAAATTTCTGTTAACTGCAAACCGCATCCTACGAATCGAGATTTAATCCGTTTTTAAAATGATTTATGACATCCCGCTATTTTTTGAAAGGATTTTATAAACCTAATCAAGTTTGGTCAATCTAAAATTTCCCGAAGTTATCTAAATCGCTTTGCTATAAATTAATCAATTCTTTCGGCAACATTTGCCCAAGTTTCATCTGTGTCTATCGAAATGAACAAGGCACCAAATCGACCGCTAAAATTCGATTCATCCGGCATCAATAAAGAGAACAGTTCATTAGAAGAATACGCTGTTAGAAGCTCTTCTCGACCATCTGATAATTTAATTTTAAAATAGCAGCGATCTGAGGGAAGGTTTTTAATTTCGTTTAAATCTGGTTTCCAGTTATTTTGATCAAAATAGGGAGTAAGAGGCTTTATATTCTCCAACTCAACATTCGTAATTAGAAGCGACTCTGTAGGTATAAAGTTTCCCTGCAAAAAACCGCCTATATACAATTCATAGTCTAAATCTGTCTCTGTCCTATCGTATATACTGATTGAAAATCCCTCATAAATGATATCGCCTCCGGGATCTCCACATGAAACGAATAGCATTGTACAAAAAAATAAAAATACATTTTTGGTTTTCATTTTAATATGGATTATAATTAGCATCTTTAGAGATAAAACAAGCACTTACAAAGGTTGTTGTATAAATTCTTCGAACACAGGGATCATCTAGATCTATGGTATTTCCATCTATGTGGTTAATATCTACAAACTCATTGAACCCCGAATCACTCCCTCCACCACAATCAGAAAAATCATAAGAAACCTGAGTTCTTTGAAGCTTTGGAGCAATACGTTCTCGAATATAAACAATAGTTGTTGCATTCATATTTAAGATTTCCTGCCTAGTTTCAACCACTGTATAATTAAAGACAACGTCATCTGGATGTTCTTTAACAATAAAACAACTCCGTTTATCAACACGATAGCGGGCAATTTCTTTTAAATCGGAAGTACTTGGTTTTCTTAGGCCTACTCTTATGCCCAAAAGGGTGCGATAGGTAGTGTTTTGGTCCCATAGATCTCTACCAATAAAATTATTGTGATAATCCATTTCTCTGGCATCTGCCTCGTTGGGTCCTCCACAAGTTGTTTCTCGCGCATTGGTGACCAACTCGGCAAATCCTAATCGCATTGTTTTTGAAACTATGGTAAAGTAATAGTTGGCCAATAACGAATTCCACAGTACATGCCTGTAGGCATCTCTCCTTGAATCGGATGCATTCAAATCGGCATAATAGTTCGAAGAAGAAGTGCGTGCTCTGACTCCCGCCAAAGTATAGGCTATTGATGCTCTGACTAAGCCATAACCGTTACGTAAAGACAACTCCATTGTACACCAATAGGTTGACCATTCTGATCTAGATACTCTTTGTAGTTCAGCATCCAAATGATCATAAATAGCCGGATTTTGGGCAATTTCTTTCAATACCAAATAATCCAAGTTTTGAGAGTAATATTGATCTATTATTAAATGATTTGAATGGATATCTTGAACTGTAAAGTTGTCAAAATCTGCAGCAACCATATCGAGGTTAAAATAGTTCTCCTCCGGTAAAAGTAATGAGTTGAAATTTTCTATTTTCTCGTATGGAAAATCAACAAGTACAACCTTGGAAGCTTCTAAAAGTGCGTTTGGCCCTGGCAATGCTATATGTTCACTTTCAGATCTTGAAGCTGCCGTGTGGTAGTGCTCACTTCGAAACTTATTGTAAACTTCTTTTAAATAATTTTTAGTGTGCACTTTCTCTAAATCTTGCACTGTAGTTTCAAATCGATGATTTATCAAAATACCTTGATAATTGATTTTAGTCGAAGTGTTTTTTAAATCATCCGAGACAATACTATTTAATTTTATAAGGTCTAGGTATTGATTTTCATTTTGACAGGCCAACAGCAAAAACACCCCTATCATGGTAAGTTTTAAAGCTATTTTTCTATTCAAAAAATTCATTTCCTAATTTTTCTACTAAAATTATTAGGAATGAAAACAAACATATGTTAAATATTAGTTAAACATATGTTAAAGCAATGTCTTTTTAATAAAGCACTCTAAATTTTATGGTTCCCTCAACGGCTCTCAATTCATTGAGCACCTCTTGGTTGTACTCTTTGTCTAAATCTGAAATTACGTAGCCTACTTTATCATCTGTAGATAAGTATTGACCAGTAATGTTCATATCAAATTTCGCTAAGACTTTGTTTATTTCTGCCATGATTCCTGGCACATTTTTGTGGATATGTAAAAAGCGATGTGCTTTGGTTTGTCTTGGCAAACGTATGTTTGGGAAGTTGACTGCATCTACTGTATTTCCCGAATTAATATAAGCCATCATTTTATTGGGTACAAAATCGGCAATATCTTTTTGAGCCTCTTCGGTACTTCCGCCCACATGAGGGGTTAAAATTACATTTTTCAATCCCTTTAGTTCTGTTGTAAATTCACCATTTTTAGCAGGTTCTTCTGGGTACACGTCAACAGCAGCGCCAGAAATTTTACCAGAGTGCAAGGCCTCCTTTAGGGCTAAAATATCTACCACAAAACCACGAGATAGGTTCACGAAAACTGCGCCATCCTTCATCTGAGAAATTTCTTTCTTTCCAAAGAAGTTTTTATTAGCAGCATTGTCATCAATGTGGAGCGTAACTACGTCTGAAATAGCCAATAACTCAGACAAATTGTTGACTTTGGTGGCATTACCAAGCGCCAACTGATCCTCAATATCATAGTAAAATACGTGCATTCCTAGTGCTTCCGCTAAAATTGATAATTGTTTACCAATATTACCATAGCCTACAATTCCCAACTTTTTCCCTCGCACTTCTCTAGACCCTTGCGCGGTTTTATTCCATTGCCCATTGTGCAATTCGGTGCTTCTCTGAAAAACACTTCGCATTAACATAATGATTTCGCCAATGGCCAATTCAACTACGGATCGGGTATTGCTGTAGGGTGCATTAAAAACCACAATGCCATTTTCTTTACATGCTTCCAAATCAATTTGTTTGGTGCCAATACAAAAAGCACCCACTGTCATTAATTTTTCTGCTGCTGCAATGACTTTCTTAGTCACTTTTGTTTTGGAACGAATACCCAAAACATGAACGTCTTTAATTTTTTCGATTAATTCATCTTCCGACAAACTTCGTGCTACAGTTTCAACTGAAAAACCATCTTTTGATAATTTCTCAAATGCATCTGGATGCACATTTTCTAAGAGCAGTATTTTAATTCGATTCTTTGGGTAAGAAATATTTCTTGGCAGTTTATTTACGTACAAGAATTCGTCTAAATTTGGGGCTATATAATCTGCATTCTCAGTTGTTTTTACTCGGGAAACATTTTCTGTATATGCAAAAAAAGTATCGGCAACTCCGGCTTCACGAGTGACATAATCACTATATCCATCACCAATTACTTGTATTTCTCCAGATAAATTCATGCTTTTTAAACATGCTATTTTACCGTTATGTTGCGACAAGGGGTTGGTTGCATCAAAACCAACAATTTCTCCATTTGCACCAAATTCAAAGGTATTGGCAAAAACTCTTTCCGAAGGAATATTGTATGCAGCAACTATCGGATCAATAAACTCTTTGAAGCCGCAAGAAATAACATAAATATCATCTGCATAAGCTTCAAAGAACGCTTTGTTATTTTCGATCGATTTGGAAACTTGTTGTTTCAGCGCTTCAACCAACGAACTTAAATCCGCTTTATTTGCTTTGAGAAGTTGAATTCTTCTTTCTAATGAAGTTGTAAAAGAGATTTCACCATCAATTCCTAAATTGGTAATGTCAATAATTTCTTGAATAATGGCATCCTTTCTAGGGTTGTTTGCCAGTGTAATTTCAGCTAAAACATCCAACGCTTCCACCTTGGTTAAGGTGCTGTCAAAATCGAAAATATAATTTCTTTTTACTAGATCCATCTCTTGAACTTTGATTGTGAATTAAGTGGGTAAATTTACAAAGTTAAAAGTCGATATAGAAGTCTTTTTTAAGTTTTGTTATATCTATTCTATTTGTTAAGAATAACCTTGAAGTTGATAAAAAAAGTACGAATAATGTCTAATAATTACGGAATCCCAAAAGAAGTACCCACCAAAGTATGGGCAGCAGCTCTACCCAAAAAGAACTGTAGTATTTAGATTGGTCTTTTTGAGCACGCATTAAAAAAATAGTTACCAAAAAGAAGAAGCCTAAAAAGCTATTTTTTGAATGAATTTGAAGCTGTATACAGTACTCTATTACCAGCGAAATGATCATTAAAACCAACCCCAATCGCTTTGTTTTCTCAATGCCAATTTTTTTAGGAATCGTTTGAAGAGAAATAGCGTCATATTGTACATCTCTGATATCAAAAGGCAGTACCAAAACCACAACAATTAAAAAGCGTTGAAGCACAAAAAGTACAAGCGTAAAATCCAGTTCTTTTCCAGCATCAAACACAGGAATAAAAACTGTAAATCCTGACCAAACAAAAGCAACAACCATGATTTTCAAATAGCTAATTGTTCGTAAACTCCTTTGAAATCCACTCAAAAAAGGCACTGCATACAAAATTGTGATTATAGCAAACGGAATGCAAAACAATACCGTTGGAATAGCCAACAGATAGGCATAATAGCCAAGGAGTAAAAAACAACAAAAGGAAAAAAACTGTATGGCTTTTAAGCTGTTTGTCAAACTTCTATGATGCAATTTGGCAACGCCAGCATACTTTACAAAATTATATCCGGTGATGGTTCCAAAAAAGAGCGCATAATTTAAAGAATCATTCGTGGGCAACCCAAAATAAATTTCTGTGATTTTCACAAAGCTAAAAACTGCCAATGCAACGTGAATACTGGCATTCAAATAAAAATCAAAAAAAACTCTAAACCATTTCATTTTCCAAAAATAAGCTTTCTGTTTATAACCTTAATATTTCGTTAATAATTTCATGTTTTTTATCGATTTTGTATTCCTAAAGTAACTGTTTTATTGCTTATTTTTGATCCGTAAAAAATCACTTTTATTTTTTGCGAAAAACGCAATAAAAAAACAATAAAAACAAGCTATACCTAAACTTTATTTTATGAATACAAATTCATTTCAAGGAAGACATATTGGCCCAAATGTATCGGAACAAAATGAAATGCTTGCCACTATAAAGGCATCGAACTTAGAGCAGTTGATTTCAGAAACGGTTCCAGATAACATTCGCCTAAAAAATGAATTGGACTTAGAACCAGCTTTAAGTGAATATGAATACTTAGCCCACATAAAAAAGCTTTCAGAAAAAAACAAAGTATTTAAAAGTTATATCGGCTTGGGCTATCATGAAGCCATTGTACCCAGTGTAATTCAGCGTAATATTTTAGAAAATCCAGGTTGGTATACTGCCTACACACCGTATCAAGCAGAAATTGCACAGGGCAGATTAGAAGCCTTACTCAATTATCAAACCATGATATGTGATTTAACGGGCATGGAATTAGCAAATGCATCGCTGTTAGATGAAGCTACCGCAGCAGCAGAAGCAATGGCCTTGTTGTATGACGTACGAGAACGCTCAAAGAAAAAATCGGGTGCAAATAAGTTTTTTGTTTCCAATGAAATATTACCTCAAACACGCTCATTACTTCAAACCCGTTCGACTCCGATTGGAATTGAATTGGTATTTGGAAATCATGAAGATTTTGATTTTTCTGATGGCTTTTTTGGTGCTATTTTGCAATACCCTGGAAAATATGGGCAAATTTTTGACTATGAAAATTTCGTTTCAAAAGCGAATGAAAATAATATAAAAGTAGCCGTTGCAGCAGACATTCTATCCTTGGTAAAATTGAAAGCTCCAGGAGAATTTGGTGCCGCTGTGGTCGTGGGTACCACACAACGATTTGGAATTCCATTGGGTTACGGAGGACCTCATGCGGCTTACTTTGCAACCAAAGAAGCATACAAAAGAAGTATTCCTGGAAGAATCATTGGGGTGACCAAAGATAAAGACGGAAAAAGAGCATTAAGAATGGCATTGCAAACAAGAGAGCAACACATTAAACGTGAAAAAGCAACTTCAAACATTTGTACTGCTCAAGTTTTGTTGGCTGTTATGGCTGGAATGTATGCGGTATATCACGGGAAAGAAGGGCTTCAGTTCATCGCCAACAATGTTCATGAGCACACAACAATTCTTTCGGGAGCCATTACAAACCTTGGGTTCAAGCAATTAAACACCACCTACTTTGACACACTACTTATCGAGGTCGAAGCAGAAAAATTAAAAGTAGTTGCCGAAGCAAATCAGATTAATTTCAATTATATCGATGCAAATCATGTTGCCATTTCGATCAATGAAACTGTGGGTATCAAAGAACTAAAAGCCATTGTTCATTGCTTTGAAGAAGCTTTTAATTTACAAGCAACAGCACTCCCAAAATCGGGTACAGCTATTTCAGAAAACACCAAAAGAAATACTCCTTTTTTAGAAAATAAAATTTTTAATACGTATCAATCTGAAACAGACATGATGCGCTACATCAAAAGATTAGAACGAAAGGATTTGGCATTAAATCATTCCATGATTTCGCTAGGTTCGTGTACAATGAAATTAAATGCAGCTTCTGAAATGCTACCTTTAAGCAATCCACAATGGGGAAATATTCACCCATTTGTACCCTTAAATCAAGCAGCAGGATATCACGAAGTATTAAAAAGATTGGAGCAGCAATTAAATATTGTAACAGGTTTTGCTGGGACCTCTTTGCAACCAAATTCTGGAGCCCAAGGAGAATTTGCAGGTCTGATGACCATCAGAGCCTATCACTTAGCCAACGGAGATGCACATCGAAACATCTGCATCATCCCTGCCTCTGCCCATGGAACAAACCCTGCCTCTGCTGTGATGGCAGGTATGAAAGTAATTGTGACCAAAACTGCTGAAAATGGAAATATCGACGTAGCGGACTTGCGTGAAAAAGCCATGTTTCATTCGGAAAATTTAGCCGCATTAATGGTAACCTATCCATCTACACACGGTGTTTTTGAAAGTGAAATTCAAGAAATCACTAAAATCATTCATGAGCATGGAGGACAAGTTTATATGGACGGAGCCAACATGAATGCACAGGTTGGGTTGACAAATCCGGCGACAATTGGGGCAGATGTATGTCATTTAAATCTTCACAAGACCTTTGCCATTCCACACGGAGGAGGAGGCCCTGGAGTAGGACCTATTTGTGTTGCTCCACAATTGGTTCCCTTTTTACCTTCAAACCCAATCATAAAAACAGGTGGAGAAAAAGCAATCACAGCCATCTCTGCAGCACCCTGGGGCTCTGCTTTGGCTTGTTTGATTTCTTATGGATACATTACAATGTTAGGTGCAAAAGGATTGACAGATTCTACAAAAATGGCCATCTTAAACGCCAATTACATCAAAGAGCGCTTAGACAGTCACTACCCTACCCTATATACTGGTGAAAAAGGACGTGCTGCCCATGAAATGATTATTGATTGCCGTGATTTTAAACAAAACGGCATTGAAGTGGTCGACATTGCAAAACGTTTAATGGATTATGGGTTTCATGCACCAACAGTTTCTTTTCCAGTAGGGGGAACAATGATGATAGAACCTACCGAATCTGAAAGTATTGCAGAACTAGATCGTTTTTGCGATGCCATGATTTCGATCCGTGAAGAAATTAAAAATGCAACAAAAGAAGATGACAACAATCCTTTGAAAAATGCTCCACACACCCAAGAGATGTTAACGGCTGACGCATGGGAATTTCCATACTCAAGAAAACAAGCAGCCTTTCCATTGGCCTATATTGCAGAGAATAAGTTTTGGCCTACGGTACGAAGAGTAGATGACGCTTTTGGCGACCGAAACTTAATTTGCTCTTGCAACCCAATTGAAGATTATATGTAGCAAATAAACCCTACTTGAAATTACACCAAAACCGTTTCTTAAATGAAACGGTTTTTTTATTTCAATGCAACGCTAGGGTATGCAAATAGTTGGCAAAAAAAAACTCTAACAAATAAATGTTAGAGTTTGTATTTTCCGAATGTATAAAAAGATTACTTTTTATGCTTTGCGTATTTGCTTTTAAATTTATCGATACGACCTGCTGCATCAATTAGTTTAGACTTACCAGTGTAAAATGGGTGAGAAGTTCTAGAGATCTCTAATTTTACTAAAGGATACTCTACTCCTTCAACTTCTAAAGTTTCTTTAGTATCTGCAGTAGAACGCGTTATAAATACATCTCCATTAGACATATCTTTAAAAGCGATCATTCTATAATTTTCTGGATGAATTCCTTTTCTCATTGTATATTATTTTAATACTTTAATGTTATGTTTGCAATAGTAAAATTGGTAAGGCTCTACTATATCTCTAAATAACTGTTATTCGCTATTTTGAGGTTGCAAATTTAACGTTATTTTTCAATTTACAAATAAATAAATTGTTTTTATTTGATATCTTAGAGCTTCAAAGTGCAATTAAGAGGATGTAACCGATTAAAAATTGTTTTTTGACGCTTTTTTTGAATACCTTAAGAACAACATACTGAAATTTTTATCTCAAATGAAAAACTATTCGATTCTGATTGCGCTTTCTTCACTTTTAATGCTAAGTACTGCATGCTCAGAAACCTACAAACTCACACTCGAGTCTCCTAAAACAGTTGCTATAAATGGAATTGCCACTTTTAAAGTATCCGAAAAGAACAATCAACCCATAGATAGTGTTCAGTTTTTTGTGAATGACAAACAAATTCCTGCCACCAATCTCACGGCAACATACAATACCTCAGATTTAGGTTTTGGAAGACATTTTGTAGTGGCCTTGAGTTTCTACCCAGGAAAAACAACTAAATCGAAAGGTTCTTTTGAAATTTTCCCTTCGGAAAAGGCAACCATCTATGGATATAAAATTATCAATACCTATCCACATGACACAACTGCATATACACAAGGCTTGGAATATTACAAAGGTTTTTTATATGAAACCACAGGACGAAGAGGGCAATCTTCGCTTCGAAAAGTGGAAATTACAACAGGAAAGGTTTTACAAAAAATTGCTTTGGCCAATAAATATTTTGGCGAAGGAATGACCATTGTTGACGATAAAATTCATTGGTTGACTTGGCAGAATAAAAAGGGATTCACCTATGATTTGGAAACTTTCAAACAAGAAAAGACCTTTCGATATGGTAAAAGTAAAGAGGGTTGGGGATTAACTCACAACGAAACCGAACTCATAAAATCTGATGGAAGCCATAAAATTTGGTTTTTAGATCCCGAAACTCATAAAGAAAAACGTTCAATTCAAGTATATACGAAAGGCCGCGCTCTGGATAATTTAAATGAATTGGAATTTATTGACGGTAAAATTTATGCAAACAAGTACCTCAATAGCGCCATTATCATCATCAACCCAGATACAGGAGTCGCAGAAGGAATTGTAAACTTAAAAGGCTTGACTAAAGAAATGCAAAAAACTCAAAAATTGAAACCTGAAGATGAAGTTTTAAATGGGATTGCTTATGACACTAAAAATAAGCGACTTTTTGTTACCGGTAAAAACTGGGGAAAACTATTTGAAATAGAGCTTGTAAAAAAATAATAAAAACCCAATTGGACAGTTATCCTTTTAAATCATTTATAAACGATCTAGCTGTTTAAGAGACCAAAATAGAATTATGCGCTATCTCCTACTATTGATCATCTCATTTGTTCTTATTGCCATCAGCTCATGTAGAAAAGATTTTTCTACAACACCAAGTTTTGGGACACTCGAATTTTCTAAAGACACTGTGTTTTTAGATACTATTTTTACCAATATTGGTTCAGCAACCTACAACTTAAAGGTTTACAATAGAAGCAACAAAGACATCAGTATTCCAAGCATTCAATTAGAAAATGGTATCATGTCAAATTATAGATTGAATGTAGATGGTATTGCTGGGAAGGAATTTAATGAAATCAATATTCTAGCAAATGACAGCATGTATGTTTTTGTGGAGACCACCATCGATTTCTCAACCATCACAGATCCGTTGTACACTGATAAGATATTATTTGACAACGGGGTGAATCAACAAGATGTCGATTTGGTAACTTTGGTACAAGATGCCAATTTTATTTTTCCAGGTAGAGATCCCTTGACCCTGGAAATTGACAAGCTTCGTATTGACGGTGAACCCACAAGTATTCAAGGACGGTTTTTAGAGGACACAGAACTTGTTTTCTCCAACACAATACCCACCGTTATTTATGGATATGCAGCGGTTCCGGCAGGAAAAACATTGACTGTTGAAGCAGGCGCAAAAATACATTTTCATGATAATTCTGGATTAATAATTGATGACAATGCTTCTTTAAAAGTTAACGGAACGAACTCCGAAAAAGTAGTTTTTGAAGGAGACCGACTGGAAAATAGTTTTAGCGATGTACCCGGGCAATGGGGAGTAATTCTAATACGCCCAGGAAGTGTAGACAATACCATACAACATGCGGTCATAAAAAACGGGTTGGTAGGGCTTTTAGTGGGAAATGCACTCGGCTCTGACAAAAACACAAAACTAATCCTTGAAAACACAGTGATCTACAACCATGGGGCTTATGCTATTTGGGCAAGAGACAGTGAAATTACCGGGTATAATCTTGTGATTGGGAATGCCGGATTTGCCTCTTTTGCAGCTACTTTAGGTGGCGAATACAATTTTACACACACTACTTTTGCAAATTACTGGAACCGAGGAATTCGGCAATTGCCTGCCGTTTTAGTAAATAATTATCAGGACAGTACGGATGAGAATGGTCAAGAAACTCGGTTTGTGAAAGACGTAATTGCTGCAAATTTTACGAACTGTATTTTTGACGGAAATAGTAATATTGAATTTGTGCTAGACAAAGTCGAAGGTAGTGCTTTCAACTACAACGTTGGGAATTCGATGCTTCGTTTTAATGATGTCAATGGAGCTTTTTCAGAGAATGTTGAATTGGATTTTAACAATCCAAATTATCAAGACAACATTCTAAACGGTTTTCCTCATTTTAGAAACCCACAAAAAAATAATTTTGTGATTGGACAGGAATCTGATGCGATTGACAAAGCCAGGCCTACCCTCTTTAGCGTAGATCTTTTGGGAGTTGATAGAAGTACAAACCCAGATATGGGTGCCTATCAGCATATTATTTTTGAGTAGAAGTACTAGGTCTTTGCCTAGGTAAGAGGAATTGGACGCTCCTCTTTTTTAGAAACAAGTTTTCAACTTGCTTCTTCTTTTTTCCTTTTTAAGTAACTCACAAAACTTGCTACCGTAATTAAACTCCAAAGTCCGCGATACACCCAAATATCGATTTCAATTCCAAAAACTATTGTAGCGGAGCTGCTATTCACAAAAGTCATTACAACAACCAAGGTTCCAATAACAGACCAGACTAAATTCCATTTATTACTTCTCATAAACTCTTTTTTTTAAACTCAATTATTGTTTGTAAACAACCCCATTTTTCATCACAAAGACCACATTTTCTAGGGTTGCAATATTTTTAATTGGATCCTCGTCTACAGCAATAATATCTGCAAAAAATCCCGCTTTAATTTGTCCAATTTCCTCAGCCATTTTCAGCAATTTTGCATTGGTAATGGTTGCAGATTGAATGGTTTCTATTGCTGGCATTCCAGCTTCAACCATGAACCCAAACTCTTTACCGTTATTCCCGTGTTCAAAAACCCCAGCATCAGTTCCAAATGCGATGCCTACCCCTTTTTGGTATGCTCTTGCAAAGGTTCCTTGGATTTGTGGACCAACTGCTAGCGCTTTGGGCACTACGATTTCAGGATAAAAACCGGCTATTTTTGCTTTGGCTTCTACCTCTTTTCCTGCAGTGATTGTGGGAACTAGATAGGCATCATGTTTTATCATGAGTTCCATGGTTTGATCACTCATATAGGTACCGTGCTCAATCGTTTTTACCCCTCCAATAATGGCTCTTTGCATACCTTCATCGCCATGTGCGTGGGCGGCCACATACATTCCGTAATCTGTTGCTGTTTGGCAAATTGCTTGTACCTCCTCTACAGTAAATTGAGGATTGTCTCCTGATTTTGCAACACTTAAAACCCCTCCTGTTGCCGTTATCTTTATCCAATCTGCTCCATTTTTGTAACGCTGTCTTACCGCCTTCTTTGCATCTTCTACAGAATTGACAACGCCTTCCTTAGGACCTGGATCACCCATCAAATTTCGACTGCTTCCATTAGTAGGATCGGCATGCCCTCCTGTAGTTGCCAAAGACTTCCCTGCAGTAAAAACTCTGGGTCCAGGAATCTTTCCAGCATCGATGGCATTTCTTACTGAAATATTAACACCCGTTCCACCCAAATCTCGAACTGTGGTAAACCCATTCAATAAGGTTGTTTTTACAAATCCTACTGAATTAAAAGCAATATCTGCTTCGTTCATGATATAATTATTTAAACGAGTATTTCTGTCAAATTCTTTTTCTATGTGCACATGAAAATCAATGAAACCCGGAAGCACCACTTTATCGCTTAAGTCTATAGATTTTGCTCCTTTAGGAAGTGAATACCCATCTTCTACAGAAATAATTTTATTTTCTTTGACAACAATTGTTTGTTTGGTAAGCATTTCACCTGATTTTGTATCCAATAACTTACCACACATAATATAGGTAGTTTGAGCAGTGGTGTTTTGGAAAATAAAAACAGTTAAAAAGAGGGTGATTAATTTCTTCATTTGTATCTAATTTGAGCTTAAAAGTATGAAATTTTAAGTAAATTGCTAGATCAAATAAAGAATCAATGAAGAATATAGTGATTACTGGAACTAGTAGAGGAATTGGCTTTGAATTGGCACAACAATTTGCTAAAAATGGACATCATGTTTTAGCGCTTTCCAGAAATACAGCTCCCTTAGAAAAAGTAAATCATAAAAATATTACAACACTTTCTATTGATTTGTCTCAGGCTGAAGACATCCAAAAGGCAATAAACTTTATACAATCGAATTGGAAACAGGTAGATGTTCTAATTAATAATGCAGGAAAGCTAATTAACAAACCTTTTACGGAATTAACCGCTGCCGATTTTTTAGACGTTTATAAAGTAAATGTGTTTGGAGTTGCAGAAATAACCAAAGGAATCATTCCGTTTCTCCAAAAAGGGAGTCACGTAGTAACCATAAGCTCTATGGGAGGCATCCAAGGAAGCTTAAAGTTTGGTGGTTTGGCCGCATATAGCTCTGCAAAAGGAGCAGTAATTACATTGTCAGAATTGTTGGCAGAAGAATACAAGGAAGCGCAAATTGCTTTTAATGTGCTCGCTATTGGCGCGGTACAAACAGAAATGTTAGCAGAAGCATTTCCAGACTACAAAGCCCCTCTTTCTGCGCAAGAAATGGCCAATTACATCTATGACTTCTCACTTACCGGCAACAAATTTTATAACGGGAAAGTATTGCAAGTTTCATCTACAACACCTTAAAATAGAGACGGTAGGTAAAATTTAAAAAAAATCAGCATTTCTACACAAAAAGAAAATAATCAAGCGTTCAAGCCCCTTCCCAACGAAGGTTTTTCTTGGGTTACTTACATTCCAGAAAAAGCCATCCCTTTTGTTCAATTTTTAATTGATAAACACAACTTTACTTTAAAAATTGTAAATCAACGGCAAACCAAACATGGAGATTTTAGGCAATTGCCTTCGGGAAAATTTCAAATTACTGTAAACAACAACCTCAACAAACACCAGTTTTTACTCACCTTAGTACATGAAATTGCACACCATGTTACGCATCAAAAATTTGGAAGGGTACAACCTCATGGTCAAGAATGGAAAACCATATTTCAACATTTGATGTTGCCATTTTTACGGCCCGATATTTATCCAGAGGAAATCCTTTCGCATTTAGCGAACTATTTACAAAACGCAAAAGCAAGTACTGATTCAGATGTAAACTTGTCTCTGGCCTTAAAAGGAAATCGAGCAGAAACAGGAAAATATTTCATTTTCGATATCGACTTTGGAACTGTATTTAGGTTTAAAGATGCGCTCTATAAGAAAGGAAACAAGCGAAGAACTCGGTATGAGTGTTTGCACTTAAAAAACAAAAAAGTATATCTTTTCAATCAGAATGTTGAAGTAAAAAAATACCTTCCAATAGAGCCCAATGAGGGGTCGTTTTGAAGCAACGATTTTGAAAATCGAATTTCTTATTTTTCCCGTTTGATAAAGAGGGTGTCTAAGTTCAGTTCTATTTGCAACCAGTTTCTGAGTTCCCTTTCATTCACCAAAACGGTACTATCTTGTAGCTTTGCATCCCATTGTACGGTTACCACCGGAATCGTATCTATTTTTATAAAATCTTTGGAAGACAAAACCTTTGCAAATCCAAGAGATTCAATCGCTTTGTATCTAATTTTTGCATCTTTTACAATACGACTAAATGCAATCACTTTTTGATTGTTATTCAAAGCATCTTGTTCGATTCGATTGTTTAATTCAATAATGGTTTCTTGGAGCCCTGTGATTTGTTGTTGCAAGCCACCTATAATATTTTTACTCTCTTGTAATTCCGCTCGCTTCTCTTTAAATGCTGTCGTAATTAGCTCAAAACTTTTGGTGTCACTTCCTTTAATTTTTAAATCAAAATCTTTGATTTTATCGTACCTCGGATTGTTTCTTAATTGGTTGGTTAAAATATTTTTTTCACCGTCGGATACCTCGTTAAAAAAGTTTAAATAAATTTCTTTAGTTTTCGGCAAAAACGATTCATCAATCAATTGAAAATTGGGAATGAGTTTCACTTCATTTTTAATAAAAGTACTAACTTGATTTTCAATCTGATTTTCTTTAAAGACACTTATAAAAGTAAAAATCGCTGGAATCATCACAGAAATTCCGACCACAGTTGCAATGGTTGAATACCGTTTTCTTCTTGCTGCATTTGCATATTTGTGCATTGGAAACCGTAATAATTTTAACACCAAAAAGGTAGCCAATGCAATAAAAATAGTATTGATAGTAAACAAGTACATGGCACCAAAAAAGTAGGTGAAATTCCCTTTTGCCAGCCCATATCCGGCAGTACAAAGCGGAGGCATCAACGCAGTCGCAATGGCAACTCCAAAAATTACCGAGGCTACGGTACCTTTCTTCGTTTTCGCAACCATCAAGGCCAAACCACCAAAGAAAGCAATTAATACATCCCGAATATCGGGTCTTACACGTCCTAACAACTCTGAAGTATCCTCACTTAACGGAAAAATATAAAAGAATAAGAAAGAAGCAAATAAACTCAACACGATCATGGTTCCCAAATGCATGAGTGACTTTTTAAAAGTCAAAAAATCATTTAGAGCAAATGACATTCCAATTCCGAGGATAGGCCCCATTAATGGAGAAATAAGCATGGCCCCAATGACCACAGCTGTAGAGTCTGCATTCAAGCCTATCGAAGCTACAAAGACTGCAAAAATAAGAATCCATGCCGTTGCTCCTTTGAAAGGAATATCTGCTTTGATGGCTTCAATTGTTGCTTCTTGATCCGTATCTTCTCTAAAATCGAAGAGTTCGACTAGAAATATTTTAAGATTCTGAAAAAGTCCTTTTGCATCTTGTTGGATGGCTTGCTTCGAATCTGAGGTAGTTTGGTGTTGTTTTGTAGAAGGGTTCATAAATGAATAATAATCGTGACTAACACATAAGGGTAGTGAAACTTATTGTAAAGAAATTACAGCTATTTCCAATCGAAATTTCTCGGCTTTTTTGTTGCCAATTAAAAAGGCAATTTCTTCTATTTTATTGGGTGTCAAATTGTCCATGTTTAAGGTGCGACCTCTATATACAGGATACATTTGATGCATCTCTAAAGCAATGGTTTGCCATTCGGTAGTTGTCTGAAATGTGGTGATGTAGGAATAATAGTCTCTTCTTTTTTCTTTGATTCGAAACTGGTATTTCTTTCCATCTCCTTTAACACGCAAAAGCACTTTGGAATACTTCGCTACATCCTTCTCAGGAAAAGCATGTCTTACAGATGAAAAACCACCATAGTTGTCTAAAGAAACGGTTCCTTCAAAAACAGCATTGCCCGCTTTATTGATCGCAAAATTACCTTGAGATCTTCCTCCCATGACACCGTCGTCTACGACTTTCCAAGAAGCAAGGTTGGCCTCTTTTGTAAAATTAAAAATAAGGGCATCAGAAGTATTCATAAGAAACAACAAACTAAGAAATACATTAAATTTGGTCATATTCAGTTTTAAGAATACCTAAATTAACACTTTTTTGGTAACAAAATAGCATAAAAAATAAAAAACTCTGTACATTCTGTACAGAGTTTTCGTGTGACCGGGCTGGGGCTCGAACCCAGGACCCTCTCCTTAAAAGGGAGATGCTCTACCAACTGAGCTACCAGGTCATTTTTCTTCGTTTTAGCGGGTGCAAATATATCACCTTATTTATAATAAACAATATTTTTTTTCTACTTTGTTTCATTTAAATAAGCCTGTCTCACTTTCTTAAATAAATTGGAAGAATACACGAATTCAACAACAGCCTCATTATCAGTTTTAAAGATTTCATTTTTACTTCCCTCCCAGGCTTTTGTGCCATTTTTGAGGAACACTATTTTTTTACCAATTTCCATGACAGAGTTCATATCATGGGTGTTTATTACCGTTGTAATTTTATATTCTGCTGTTATTTCTTGAATTAAATTATCGATTACAATAGCAGTTTGGGGGTCTAAACCTGAATTTGGCTCGTCACAAAACAAGTATTTCGGATTCATGACAATGGCTCTTGCAATGGCTACTCTTTTTTGCATTCCGCCCGAAAGTTCTGCCGGAAATTTTTTATTGGCATTGGTAAGGTTTACTCGGTCCAATACAAAATTGACACGATCAAGCATCTCCTTTTCAGAATTGTTGGTAAACATTTTTAATGGAAACATGACATTTTCTTCAACGGTTTGCGAATCAAAAAGAGCGCTTCCTTGAAAAACCATCCCAATTTCTTGACGCCATACTCTTTTGGCTTCCGTTGTAAAATCGGTATTTATTCGACCATCAAAAGAGATGGTTCCCGATTCTGGAATGTGTAAGCCAATTAACGATTTTAAAAAAACTGTTTTTCCAGAACCACTTTGTCCAATAATAAGACTGGTTTCTCCAGGATGAAAAGTCGTTGAAATTCCTTTTAAGACTTGTACCTCGCCAAAACCTTTGTGTAAATCTTTTACTACGATCATCTATGTTAAAAGCATTTGAGTTAGAAAATAATTGGAAATCACAATTAAAACGGTAGTCCAAACGACAGCTTGCGTACTTGCTTTCCCAACGGCCAACGAGCCTCCTTTTACATAATACCCATGATAGGATGGAACGGTAGAAATAAGAAACGCAAAGACCAATGTTTTAATCATTGCGTAGACCAATAAAAAAGGTTGAAAATCGGATTGAATGCCAATAATATAGTCGGTTCCTGTAAATAAACCAGACAGGACACCAGCAAGCCAACCTCCAAAAATCCCCAAAATCATTCCCAAACAAATTAGAAATGGGTAGAAGAAAACGGTGGCGATTATTTTTGGCAATACCAGGTGATTCAAAGAATTGATGCCCATAACCTCCAAAGCATCTATTTGCTCTGTAACGCGCATAGTACCAATGCTTGAAGTTATATAAGACCCCACTTTCCCGGCTAAAATAATAGAGCAAAAAGTAGGGGCAAATTCTAAGATTATTGATCTTTTAGCGGCAAAACCAATAAGTGTATCTGGAATTAGTGGGTCTTCTAAATTTAATGCAGTTTGCAAGGCAATCACCCCTCCAATAAAAAAGGAAATAAACATAATAATCCCGAGCGATTTATGACCTAACTCTTCAATATCTTTGAACAAGGCGTCTCTAAAAACGCGAGGACGTTGTGGTGTTTTAAAAACTTGCCCCAACATCATACAGTATTTACCAACATGCTCTAGGTAATTCATTCGCTTATTATTTTTCTTTTTGCTAAAGTATTAAAAAATGAACAACCCTAAGTAAAATTATAGCGATCAAAATTAAAAAATTGTACTTTTGAGTCTACTTTAACATTCTCTTGTTTTATGAAAAAAATAATCCTTATTGCCTTCGCTTTTAGTGTAATTCTCTATAGTTTCCAATCAAAAAAATCGACCCCAAAAAAACCAAAATTAGTGGTGGGTATTGTAATTGATCAAATGCGCTACGACTACTTAACACGTTTTGCTGACCGCTATTCTGAAAAGGGTTTTAAGCGCTTATTGAACGATGGTTTTTCGCTGGAAAATGCGCATTACAATTTAATCCCTACTTATACTGCCGTAGGGCACGCTTCCATTTATACAGGAACCACCCCTTCTGAACATGCGATTATTTCAAACAATTGGTATGATAAATTTGCAAAGAAAACTATTTATTGTGTAGATGATGCGAACTACAAGACCATTGGAAATGAGAGTGACGAAGGTAAAAAGTCGCCATACAGAATGTTGACCACTACCGTAACAGATCAATTGCATTTGGCGCAAAACATGCATGGAAAAACCATTGGTATTGCCATTAAAGACCGCTCTTCTATATTGCCTGCTGGGCACACTGCAAATGCGGCTTATTGGTTTAGTGGCGGCAACTTTGGCCAATGGATTTCTAGTTCGTTTTATATGGAGGAACTTCCAAGTTGGGTGCGCAAATTCAATGCTTCTAAAAAAGCAGATGAATATCTAAGTACACCATGGGAGACACTTTATGACCTGAGTACCTATACACAAAGTATTGCCGACGATAATGAATTTGAGGCATTGTACAATGGAGAACAAACCCCCACATTTCCTCACAATATTCCTGCCCTTAGAAAAAGCAATGGAAATTACAGCCTCATTAAAGCGATTCCGGCTGGAAACTCCATTACTGCCGATTTTGCCAAAGCAGCCATTATTGGAGAAAATTTAGGAAAATCTGAACATACCGATTTTCTAACCATCAGTTTTTCGTCTACCGATTATGTAGGACATCAATACGGACCGGCATCTGTGGAAATTGAAGATAGCTATTTGCGTTTGGACAAAGACCTTGCAGATTTGTTTCAAACCCTAGATACAGAAGTAGGAGAAGGAAATTATACTCTTTTTTTAACAGCGGATCACGCGGCTGTTCATGTGCCTGCTTATTTACAGTCTTTAAGAATCCCAGCACATTATTTCAATGGAACCGCGTTTAAAAAACACCTAACTACGATCACTCAAAAATCTTTTAATTCGCCCAGCTTGATTGAAAATGTTTCCAATTATCAGGTTTTCTTAAACAAGCGAGTACTTGATTCTTTGGGCTTAGATCAGCATACAGTGGCTCAAAAAATAGCAGACGAAGCGATTTCCTTTGACGGAATCTACAAAGCGGTCACAGCAAAAACCTTACAAACAACCCATTTTTCGGAGGGTATGTTAAACTCCTTACAAAATGGCTACAATCAAAAATTCTCTGGAGATGTAATGCTGCTCCCCTATCCAGCAACCTTATCATATGGAAGAAAAGGAACCAGTCACGGCTCTGGATATTCCTACGATACCCATGTTCCGATTCTTTTTTATGGAAATGGCATCCAACAAGGGAGTTCTTCTAAAAGATATGAAATTGTAGACATTGCACCTACCATTGCCAATCTATTGCAAATAGAAGCACCGAATAGCACCACTGGAAAAGTGATTTCTGAAGTTTTAGAGAAATAAACTAAAAATGGGTCGGCTTATGCTTTTGGCAAAAATACTTCTGCCATCATGCAACGTGCGCTTCCACCACCACAAGCCTCAATAGTATCTAAGGAACTTGATATAATTTTGCAGTGGTTTTCAATTTTCGCAATTTGTTGCGGAGTTAAGGAAGCATAGGCTGCCTGACTCATCACCAAGAAACGTTCGTCATTTGCCCCTCGTACTTGCAACATGTTTCCTGCGAAATTGTGTACTTGTGCTTCGGTAATACCAATGACTTGCTTGCCGTCTTCTTTTAAATTCTTTACAATATTTTTACGTTCTTTTTTATCGTCAATACTGTCCAAACAAATGACAGCAAAGGTCTCTGCCAAACACATCATAACATTGGTGTGGTAAATTTCTTTGCGTTCTCCATCTACGGTTTGTTTGGCGGTAAAAATCACAGGAGTGTATTCAAAATCTTCACAAAACTCTATGAACAAATCTTCATCGGCTCTTGGAGACAGGGCACAATAGGCTTTTTGATTTACACGGTCCAACAATAAACTTCCCGTACCTTCTAAGTAAAATCCAGATTGCTCTGCAGCGGTATAATCGACTACCGAATCTATGCGGAATCCTTCGGCTTCCAATTGGTCCAATACATCTTCACGACGTTCCATGCGCCTGTTTTTTGCAAACATCGGATACAAGGCTACAGTTCCGTCTTGGTGAAAAGAAATCCAGTTGTTTGGAAATAGCGCATCGGGAGTATCAAATTCATCGGTATCAGAAACCACCACAACACGGATCCCATAAGTACGCAATTTGGCTACATAAGCATCAAATTCTGTTTGCGCTTTTGCATTGACGGTGGCGGGCAATAAGGTATCGAGTACTTTTTGATAATAGTTGTTAACTGCAGTTTGTTCGTTCATTCGAAAATTGATTGGACGAACCATTAATATGGTATTGGTGGTCTGTTGCATTTGATTTTTTATCTCCTGCAAAATTATACAATTTTAGTCGAAGACTAGTGATTCGGTTAAAATAATAGCACTCTTTTATTTTAACAGACCTACTTCAAAAAATTGAACTATTAGGAAAGAATAGTAAAACCTAATCGCGTATCAGCGGCATGGTAGAACAGCGTAATAGGCCTTCTTGCTTGGCAATTTCTGCATAGGGCACTTCCTCAACCGTAAACCCATTTGCACGCAACCAGGTGTTCAATCTGGTAAAATTGATTTCAGAAATGACCACATCTTCGGCAATTGAAAACACATTGCTGTTCATGTTGTACATTTCTTCTTTGGTAATTTCAAAGATGTTTTCTTTGCCAAAGAAATCGACCAACCAATTGTATTCTGCGGCTACTAGAAACCCATTTTTATGTAGGATTGCTTTTCCTTGTCCAAGCGGTTGAAAACAACAATCCAAATGCAAAGCATTTTCTTTGGGGTGAAGGTTGTCCTTGCGCAGCTCGAAAGACTTGACAATTTTCTCAGGAAACAATTCTTGCAAAGCAATTACGGCATCCGTATTTGTTCTGGCTGTAATATAATCGGGGTAGTCTGCCCCCGAATAGGTACCCACAAAAATATAATCGCCCCAGGGCATTACATCGCCCCCTTCTACATGGCATTCTTTTGGAAGTTCAAGGATATTTTTTGGATCGATTTGTGCAAGCACATGCCCAATCGCTTCGAATTCTTTTTCTCTATCGGGTAAAATATTGGCTTTAATAAGTTTATCCTCTATACAGAAAGCGATGTCTCTGGAAAAAATCTGATTGTAATTCTCAAGTACATCGGGTCTGTAAACGGTAACATCATACTTTTTAAAAACAGCCGCTACCGCCTCCATTTCAAAGAGCATGTCTGCTTCATTAGGATAGGTGCCAGCAAGGACATGGAATTTACTTTTTGGATCGTAACAGTCCGCGACTTTTGGTGTAGGCCCATTGCTTTTGGCAGTTCCTAAAAGAACCGCTCTCAATCGAGATACTTCATCTTGAATATTGATTTTCAACATAGAATTAAGCCTAAAAAAGCTTCCTAAGAATAAGAAGCTTTTGTGATATGATTGAATGCTTGCCTACCTGTTTTCGGTCGTTACAAAATCTCTTGAATTTTCTCCTGTATAAATTTGACGTGGACGACCAATAGGTTCTTTGTTCTCACGCATTTCTTTCCATTGTGCAATCCATCCTGGGAGACGTCCCAAGGCAAACATGACCGTAAACATTTCAACAGGAATTCCCATAGCTCTGTAAATAATTCCAGAGTAGAAATCGACATTTGGATACAGCTTACGATCTACAAAATAAGGATCATTTAATGCTTCTTGTTCCAGTCCTCTTGCAATGTCTAAAATTGGATCTTCAATTCCTAAATCTTGCAATACTTCATGGGCTGCAACTTTGATAATCGTAGCTCTTGGATCAAAGTTTTTATATACACGATGTCCAAATCCCATCAAACGGAAGGGATCATTTTTGTCCTTTGCTTTTGCCATGTATTTTTTGGTGTCTCCACCATCTTCTTTGATGGCCTCTAGCATTTCTAATACGGCTTGATTGGCACCTCCGTGTAAAGGTCCCCATAATGCAGAAATTCCTGCAGATAGTGATGCAAACAAACCAGCATGTGATGAACCTACAATTCGAACTGTAGAGGTCGAACAGTTTTGTTCGTGATCAGCATGTAAAATTAACAATTTGTTTAAGGCATCTTTGATGACTGGATTGGCATCATATGCTTCGTTTGGTTGTTCGAACATCATTTTCATAATATTCGCTACATATCCTAAAGATTTTGACCCATAATTTAAAGGCAAACCTTGTTTTTTACGCATTGCCCATGCTACTAAAACAGGGAATTTTCCCATGATTTTCACAATCGCATTGTACATTTCTTCTTCAGAATCTACATTGACAGAAGATGGATTGAAAGCAACCAATGCACTTGTTAAAGAAGACAAAACACCCATAGGATGAGCATTCTTTGGAAACGCATCTATAATTTTTTTAACATCTTCATCTACAATTGAGTTGGACTTGATGTCTGCATCAAATTTTTCCAATTGTTCTTTGGTTGGTAAATCACCAAAAATCAATGCATAAGCAACTTCTAAAAAGTCTGCTTTTTCGGCCAAATCTTCAATTGCATAACCTCGGTACCGAAGAATTCCTTTTTCACCGTCTAAAAAAGTAATGCCACTTTTACAAGAACCTGTATTTTTATAACCTGGATCAATCGTTATCACTCCATTTGTCGTCCCTCTTAATGTTTTAATATCGATGGCAACTTCGTTCTCTGATCCTTTTACAAGTGGAAACTCGTATGAATTGTCTCCAATTTGTAACTTAGCTATATCTGGCATTTGTATGTGTGTGTTAAATTTTTAAACCTTTTTTGCAAATGTACCAATTATAATAGGATTTTAAAAGGCGAACGCAATCGATTTATTAAATTTTAAGATAAAATTATGCAATTGCTTAGATTCATAAAAAAAGCCTCAAAATAAAATTTTTGAGGCTTCTAATTTTATAAAATCAGCAGTTTAGATTTTAAATGCATTTTCTCCTGGAAAATAAGCTGTATCTCCCAATTGTTCTTCAATTCTAAGCAATTGATTGTACTTTGCCATTCTGTCCGAACGAGAAGCAGATCCTGTTTTAATTTGTCCGCAGTTTAAAGCTACTGCTAAATCTGCAATTGTATTGTCTTCTGTTTCTCCAGAACGGTGACTCATTACTGAGGTAAAACCAGCGTTTTGAGCCATATTTACTGCTGCAATCGTTTCTGTTAAGGTTCCGATTTGGTTAACTTTGATTAGGATTGAATTTGCAATTCCATTTTCAATACCTCTTGACAAACGGTCTACATTGGTCACAAATAAATCATCTCCAACCAATTGTACTTTGTCTCCGATCTTCTCTGTTAAATATTTCCATCCTTCCCAGTCGTTTTCATCCATTCCATCTTCTATAGAGATGATTGGATAATTCGCTGCTAATTCTGCCAAATAATCTGCCTGTTCTTCACTTGTACGAATCTTACCTGATTCACCTTCAAATTTCGCATAGTTGTACTTTCCATCTACATAAAATTCTGCAGCGGCACAATCCAAAGCAATCATGATATCGTCCCCTAAGGTGTATCCTGCATTTTTAACAGCCAATCCAATAGTATCTAAAGCATCTTCTGTTCCGTCTAAGGTTGGCGCAAATCCTCCTTCATCACCAACTGCTGTTGATAAATTTCTGTCGTGTAATACTTTCTTTAAATTGTGAAAGATTTCAGATCCCATTTGCATTGCTTGCGAAAAGGTTTCGGCTTTTACAGGCATGACCATAAATTCTTGAAATGCAATCGGTGCATCTGAGTGAGAGCCTCCATTAATGATGTTCATCATTGGAACTGGTAATGTATTTGCAGAAACACCTCCGATGTATCTGTACAAAGGCAACCCTAATTCATTGGCAGCCGCTTTGGCAGCCGCTAAAGAAACACCTAAAATAGCGTTTGCTCCTAGTTTTGATTTGTTTGGAGTTCCGTCCAAGTCAATCATTAATTGATCTATCGTGTTTTGTTCAAAAACCGAAACACCCAATAATTCTTGCGCTATAATTTGATTTACATTGTCAATCGCTTTTAAAACACCTTTCCCCATATAGGCTTTACCCCCATCACGAAGTTCTACTGCTTCGTGTTCTCCTGTAGAAGCTCCAGAAGGCACTGCTGCTCTTCCCAGGATACCGTTCTCAGTTGTAACATCTACTTCTACGGTTGGGTTTCCTCTTGAATCAAAAATTTGACGTGCGTGAATGTTAATTATAATACTCATAATGCGCTATTTAATATTAGTTATGTTCTTGTTATTTCGTGCTGCAATTTACTAAAAACCGCTGTTTTTGTATTGCTTTCGAAGAGTTTCTTACGAAAACGATTTCAGTAAAATGCAAAAAAATAGTCGTTATGAAACGACTATTTTATGCTTTTCTATATTTGCTATAAATTGATCAAAAAGGTATGCTGCATCATGGGGTCCAGGGCTCGCTTCTGGGTGGTATTGTACAGAGAATACATTTTTATTTTTCATTCGAATCCCTGCTACGGTATTGTCATTTAAATGTACGTGTGTAATTTCGACATCTGGGTGTGCTTCTGTTTCTGCTCTATCAATAGCAAAACCGTGGTTTTGTGAGGTTATCTCTCCTTTCCCTGTTATGATATTTTTAACGGGGTGATTGATTCCTCTGTGTCCATTGTGCATTTTATAGGTAGAAATACCATTTGCCAAAGCGATGACTTGATGCCCCAAGCAGATACCAAACAATGGTAAATCTCTTTGTATGATTTGTTTTGCCGCTTCTTGTGCAGCAACTAAAGGTGCTGGATCTCCAGGTCCATTGGATATAAAATATCCATCTGGATTAAAAGAAGCCAAATCTTCAAAGGTCGCATTGTATGGAAACACTTTAATGTAAGCGCCTCTTTTGACAAAGTTTCTTATTATATTTTTCTTAATACCAATATCGATGGCAGCAATTTTGATGGCTGCATTTTCATCTCCTACATAGTAAGGTGCTTGTGTAGATACTTTTGAAGCCAATTCAAGACCTTCCATATTGGGAGTAGCTTCTAATTGTTTCTTTAAAGCATCAATATTATCAACCTCTGTAGATATGATCGCATTCATAGCGCCATTGTCTCTAATATATGCAACCAATGCTCTGGTGTCTACATCTGAAATAGCTACTACATTGTGTTTTGTAAACCAATCTTTTAGATTGCCATCAGAATCAACGCGAGAATGTGTAAAGCTGAAGTTCCTACAGATAAGCCCTGAAATTTTAATACTTTCAGATTCTACTTCTGCATCATTGACTCCGTAATTCCCAATATGTGCATTGGTGGTAACCATGAGTTGACCAAAATAAGAGGGATCTGTGAAAATTTCTTGATAACCAGTCATTCCTGTATTGAAACAGATTTCTCCTGTAGAGGTACCTTCAATACCAACAGACTTCCCATAAAAAATTGTTCCGTCTGCGAGTAAGACTAATGCTTTTTTTCTTGATTGATATTTCATTTAGTAGTATTCTTTGTGTTTACAAAAATATAAAAAAAGGGATAAACATTGCTGTTTATCCCTTGAATATGATTTAAAAAATTTTCATTTTCTATTCTTCAGATTTTTCTTCTGTTGCTGGTGCATCTACTTGAGGAGCTTCGGCTTTTTTGCTTCTTCCTCTACGGGTAGATTTCTGAGCTTTTTTTCCTTTAGGATTATAGATTTCGTTATAATCAACAAATTCTACCATAGCCATAGGAGCGTTGTCTCCTTGACGATTTCCTAATTTGATGATACGTAAATATCCTCCTGTTCTGTCTGCAACTTTTACAGAAATTTCTTTGAATAATTCTGTAACCTCAAACTTATCACGCATGTTGCTAAATACAATACTACGTGTTTGCGTTTTATCTGATTTAGATTTTGTACTCAACGGCTCTTCAGATAAACTCAATTCTTTTT
>ERZ1027296.21-NODE-21-length-27944-cov-15.348811_pt1 | contig 27944 bp, 28 predicted proteins | sample MGYA00520864_ERZ1027296 | MGnify/ENA primary metagenome ERZ1027296 (study PRJEB33307, sample SAMD00078851) | marine metagenome | biome: aquatic biome; feature: sea water; material: coastral sea water | place: Japan | collected 2015-01 | depth 1 m m ... | reverse complement strand
GAAAATTTTTCAATATACTTATTTATTTCTTTCTCAGAACCTATAGCACCAAGGAGTTTTAAAATAGTGCTTTTTATAAATTGATTAGAGGGATTGTTCATTGGATTATCGTTTTAAAATCAATCAATGCTTGATTTAACTCATCAAGATCTACAGATTCATTCGGCTGATGAGCATCAGCAATATTGCCTGGACCATACACAATAGCTCGATACCCCGCCTCGCTAAACAAAGAAGCTTCAGTCCAAAAATTCACTGGTGGAGATAACGTCAAACCCAACTCATACGCAAATAACTCTCCATCACTAATATCACCAGATGCTGGTAATGCAGGGGCAACAAATCCAGTAGTAAATCTTGCATTATTTTCAGCTGTTTGAGTGTTTAATTCACTCAAAAGTTCGTCAAAAGATTGTCCAGGCAATGGTCTCATGCCAAATTTAACTTGGGCATGATCTGCAATGATATTAGGCTTTATACCCCCCTCAACTAGACCCAAATTAAAAGCGATGCCTTGTAAATCTTTGAAAGATTTGCTGTTGTATGATTCAGCAACTTTCAAGGCTGCATCCGACCATCGAGTTAATTTATGGATCGCATTATCAGTCAGGGCTCTTTGCTCTGAACTGTGACCCGCTAAACCAAAAAATTCCTGGGTACCTGTCAAAATACCTCTATGACATGTAACGGCTTTGTTTTGGGTTGGTTCAGCAACAATCACTCCCTCAAAAGCATGTTGAGTTTTAAGATACTCCTTTATGCAAGTGCTTTGACCTGCTTCTTCATCAGTGGAAAATAAGATTGCATAATTCTTTAAACCTTTTTCAACTAAAGTTAGCAAACAAGCTGCAGCCCCTTTTATATCGCAAGCACCGAGCCCAATAGCTCTTCCATCATGGATCTTTAATTCATATGGATTAGACTGCCAACCATCGCCTGCAGGAACTGTGTCCAAATGCACATTAATAAGATGTTTTGGTGAGCCTTTGGTAAGCAGAATATTTATAGAACCCTCTCCCAAATCTATTATCTGAGGATCAATAAAGTCTAGGGAGTTTAAATACTCAACTAGTCCTGATTGGTTAATTTTTCTAGGAGGATTTGAAGTATCACATGCAACTAGAGCTTTGAGATGTTGTAGAGTTAGCTCTAGGTCAGTATTCATTTTTTATTATGGATAGAAGCCCAGGTTGAAGTGCTTTGACCAATCAGCTTAATGAACCCTTTCGATTCAGCCTCTGACCAAGTTGCAGACTGAGCATATGCTCCCTCTGGGCTCTTAAGAATATTTTTTGAATTTACAGCAACTGCATCAACTTTTCCGGGGGTGAGTTTCAAGGTGACCTCTCCAGAAACAGTTTTTTGAGAATCAAGCAAGAATGCCTCTAAGTTTTCTCTTAACGGCTCAAAGTAAAATCCTCGATAAACAAGATTTACCCATTCCTGTCCAACTTGAGACTTCACAAAATTTTGCTTATCAGTCAAGACAGCTTCCTCTAGGGCTCTATGTGCTGACATCAGAATAGTAATGCCAGGTGCTTCAAAAACAAATCTCCCCTTTAATCCAATGATTGTATCGCTTGAAAAAACTGAACGTCCGATTCCAAATGAGCCTCCAAGTGTATTTAAAGATCTTAAAAAATCAGCTCCTTGCATCTTTTTGTTATTGATAGAAATAACTTTTCCTCTAAGAAATTTTATTTTCAAAGTTTTAGATTTCTTGGGGTATTGATGGGGTAATTTACATATTACAAAACTTTCGTTTGAGGGCTCTTCCCACTCATCAATTTCACTTCCAGAGATTGTTGCCCCCATTAGATTTTCATTGATGCTATATTTTTTATGCAATGAAGAAACTTTAAAGCCTCTTTCTTGTAAATAATCCTCTTCAAAACCTCTAACATTTTTAGTGATATTTTGAATCTCTCTTATTGGAGTAATAATGTTGTAATCTCCATGAGCCCTAATGGATAGATCAAATCTAATTTGATCGTTACCCATACCAGTGCAGCCATGAGCAATATCTTTTGTTTTTAATTTTTTACATAATTTAATTGATTCCTTAACAATTAAATATCTATCAGAGCAAAGCGCAGGATATTTATTTTGATAAAGCGCACCAGATTGAACTAACGGGATTAAAATTTCGGACCACAGGCTCTTTTCTACATTTATGTTGATGTGTTTTTTTGCGCCTAGTTCCTTAGCTCTAATTGTAATCGCACGTTCCTCTTTAGGTGAGATACCACCTGTATTTACAAATAAAGTATGAACTTCATAACCTTGATCAATTAGGTAGGGGACACAGAAACTTGTATCCAAACCACCTGAAAATGCTAGCACTACTTTCTTATTCATTATTCAATACCTATAAAATTTTACTAAGCATGGACTTTTGAACATGCTTTCTATTCCCTGCTTCTTTAACCGCTAAACAATACTCAGCATCCATGACTCCATCCGTTGCCTTAACATTTCTTCTCAAAGGAAGGCAATGACTAAAAACAGCTTTGTTGGTAAGGGCCATCTTTGATTCATCAACGATAAAGTGCTTGAATTGATTATTATTGGCTATTTGCTCATCTATTTTCCCATAGTGACTAAGGCATCCCCAGCTTTTTGCATAGACAATATCTGCATTTGAATAAGCGCTATCAATATCATAAGAGATATCAAATGAAGCTCCTTCAGATGCACAATTCTCTTTAGCAGCTTTAAGATATCTATCATCTAGATGATAATCCTCAGAAGGACATAACAATTTAACATTCATACCAAACTTACTAGCTATCAAGAGGCTAGAATTAGCAACTGCTGTATTTAATGGTTTAGGATGATAGGTCCAAGTCAGAAGATATTCTTTACCCTGAAGATCACCGAAATGTTCTTGCAAAGTCAATATATGAGCAAGTTCTTGGCATGGGTGTTCAATTGTCTCCATATTCACCACTGGTACAGAGGAATATTTTGCAAAGCTATTAATAACTGAATCTGTTCTATCATGATCCCAGTCCTTGAAATGAGGAAATGCCCTTATGGCAATGCAATCACAATAGGAAGATAAAACTTGCGCCACTTCTTTCACATGCTCTTCTGCATCTCCATCCATGACAATATTTTCTTGAAACTCAATGGGCCATGCATCCTTGCCGGGTTGCAAGATAACTGCTGTTCCTGAAAGCTCACTTATTCCAACTTCAAAGCTGGTTTTGGTTCTAAGTGATGGATTAAAAAATAACATTGCAATTGATTTATCTTGCAAAAGTGGTTGATGAGGTGAATTTTTAAGCTCACTGGCAAAATCTATAATGTCCTGGAGTTCGGAACGAGACCAATGTTGTGTAGTAATAAAATTTTTCATGATGGGCATTAAAGTTACTTCATCGCGTGTGATTATAGGACATAACAACAAAAAAGGGAGCATAAAGCCCCCTTATATCAACAAAGCTTGTTCTACTTAGTGCCAGAAATGAAGCCAGTTTTGGCTTTTAAAGATCGAATCTTTTTATATAGAGTGCATTTTTGAGACTTTGATTCAAATGTAAATCCAGCAACCTTGGACTTTGAAAGTGCTATTTTTGTACAACCTTCAACTGAAGAATATTTCTTTGCGGTTTTAACTGCAAATATTTTTCCTTGAATTGAATAACCGTCTTGAATAGCGAGTTCGGCACTTGCTAGTGATGGAAGTGTAATAAGTGATAATGCTAGTAGTATTTTTTTCATTATAAGTTTCCTTGATATTGTGATTTATATTTATACATATTAGTTATAATGTTTACAGTGTAAACATTGATGCTCATCATAGTATGTTTACAACAAAAAGATTGCAACAATCATGTGAACTTATTCATATAAATGCAATTACTATGCCAATTTACTCGCATTGCGAAAAACTCTAATTCAAAAGATAATATCTTAATGACACTCAAGGAATTAATTGCCGAAGCCCACACTGTAGTTCCTAAAATTTCTTGTGAGAGTTTTAAGCAAAACTCTAACAATTATTTTGTCATAGATGTGCGAGAAGGAACTGAGATTGAGGAAACCGGCGCTATTCCTAATGCTGTAAATATTCCTAGGGGTTTGATTGAAATGAAGCTCTCCCCTTCCAATGATAGCCAAGGCTTAAGCTCTGATACTCCAATTGTGGTTTACTGCGGTGGAGGCAGCAGAGCGTCTCTTGCTGGCAGGACATTAATAGAGCTTGGGTTTAAGAATGTTTTTAATCTAGAGGGTGGCTTTAGAGGCTGGAAAGATTTTTCTGGTTAATTCAATTCAGGTAACAATTGGCTGAGGTGCTCAAAAGCAGCATTTTTATACTCAGGGCTAGCTCCGGCCATAACTTCGCCCTTCACTGCACAGCTTTCATACGCAGCTCTTCTAAGCTTGGGATCAGAAAAATCCAAGAGTTTATTTAGAGGATCATAGACTTTTTTGGTGTCTGCATTGAGTTTTAATTTGCAATCAGCCCAACTGTAGGCATCTGGTATCAACCTGAGAGGTTTAGGGCCATCAAATGAATGAAAAGAATTCGGGTAAAGCTCAATAGATGCATTGCCTCCTTGCGCATTAATATCTAAAACCAATTCCTTGCATGGTTGAGGTGGAGTCCAGTTGTCTTCTTCGCCAATGTATATTTGCATCAAATCTTTATCCCATTCATTTAGATCAGGTAATGCTAGACATCCTGGATACCACATAAGATAACCTGCATAGGATGCATCACTTTTATTGATTGAGCGCTGCAGTGGCAACCATGCGTTAAATAAAGTCGCAGTACCCCCAAGACTCCAGCCTGCTGCATAAATCTTTTTATTATTAATTCTAGTGTCATCCCACAATAAGTTAAGACTCATAGCCATGTCATAAATTACGGTTTCACTGGTAACATTGATTTGGTTGCCAACAGTGCTATCAACGCCCCTAGAATCAAATGGATGCATTGCAAGAACAATAAATCCAGCTTGTCGCATTTGTTCTAAATACTTTAAATGATGAGCTCTCCAGTTTGAGGAACCATGAGATGCCACAACAGCAGGATATTGTTTTGTTAAATCGTAGTCGTCAGGAAAATGTAGAATTCCAAATATTTCCTTATTTTGCTGTGCTTTTAAGCCATCGCCAAATAAATTTTCAAAACCCAAAATATTTTTAGAGGCATATTTGATCTTCTCGGTCTTATAGGAGTAGGTTTCTTCAACTTGAGTTGATTGTGAACAACCAAGAAGCAACAATAAAACAAAAAAAGCTTGATTAAATTTCATCGGTTGATTTTATCAAAAAAAAGGAGGGCAATGCCCTCCTTTCAATAAGTTTTCTAATTCTTACCAGAAGTAACCAATTCTGATTCCGTATTGCGACGGGGCTGAATAAGCACCTCTAGGGTTACCAGCTTCAACTCCTCTAAACCACGCCACTTCCTCATCAGTTACATTGTAAGCATAGGCTTGAACATAGTAATTAGATTCTCCAGCTGGCTTGTAAGTTAAAGTTAAGTCAACCATGTCCCAACTACCCCTTTGATCACCAAATTCATCAACTGAATCTGAGAAATACCCAGGAAGGTCAACAAAGCTATCGCCAACACCAGTTCCGTAACCGCCTGGATCATTGACATGCTTGTCTGCGTTCCAGATGGTTAGATAGTCTTCGGCCTGCCAATGATAATTAATCGAAGGAGCCAGAGTCCCCATAGTACCTAAATTAAATGTATGCTCATATCTAATTGTAAAAGCTAAATTAGGTGAGTAAGGAGTTTCATTTCCTTTCAAGTTCACAGCATTTTCTGGAACATTGGCAATGGAAGCACCATAATCAGGTCTGCCAAATTGAGCGTCTTGTCCATAGTACCATTGAGTAATAAAGTCGGAAGTAACTTCTGAGTCCATTTGAGTGACCCAGCCGCTTAACTTACCGCCTTGATATGGAATGTAGTCAAATTCAAACTCTAGTCCACTCATCTCTTGCTTACCAAAGTTTTGAGTTCCCCAGATAGTGACTATTTGGACAACATCAACTAAACCACCTGATTCACGGTCAAATTCCTGAGCATTTCTTGAATCCACTGGAACATTTCCAGTAAATTGCTTGCCATCGTATTGAGTTTGATAATAATTCAGTGCAACCTTTAATCTGTTTTCTAGATATGAAGCTTTATATCCCATCTCAAAAGTTAGAGCTTCTTCAGGGCCATAAGATGTATTTACAACTGAACCAGGGCCTTCTGGGTGAAGTGAATCTGCACCTCTGACATAAACATCAGTAATGCTTCCCGCTTTGTAACCTGTTGCAAGATACCCATAGACAAATGCAGTATCTGAAAGGTCGTAATCAAGACCTAGTCTCCAATCAAAATTATGATAGGTTTTAGCAACATCATTTGATGTGGTTTGAACCATACATCCAGTCCCACCAAAGTATGGGCCACCACCATATGGGCCGCCACCAGCTTCACAATTAACACCAGCGTAAAGACCGCCTGCTACATGGAAGTTTGGAGCCAATGCGTTAAGTTGAGGCAGCCATTGGAATCTATTGCCCCATATTTCAGTACTTGTGTAACAGCTATTCCAAACAGAACACTCATAATTTTTACCACCAACATCTGACTTTTCCTCTTCTGTGTATCTAGCACCAAAAGTAAAAAACAAATCATCACTGATCGCATAAGTTGCTTGTCCGAATAATGCCTTAGCTTCAATCACCCTATTTGGTTGATCAAATATGCTGTCACCGTTGAGTGTTGCATGGAAATATGCAAGCATGTCGTTATCCTCTTTCATATAGAAAGCACCCATAACCCATGCTAAATCATCAGATTTATTGCTTAATTCAATATCAACAACAGTTGACTCGGCTGTATAGTCTTCAATAACAAAAGCCATATCATATGCATAGTTAGCACCACCATCGGTATCCCATTGTGAGTACTGAGTTAAATTTTGTCTGCCAACTTTGACTTTTAGATCATAATCACCAAGATCTTTGTTATAAATAGCTCTGATAGATTCAATTTCTATATCTAGAATTCCTGGAACATTCACGAATGATGTATATCTATTTTCAGTTCCTTGAATATCTTCACAAGTGTTTGCTGGGTAAACAGCTGGATCTCCCATTGTCTTACCGCTTCTTTTTGCCATCATTTCACATGAATATGTGTTTTGCCATCCTGCTCCATCGTCTTGGAATACTTCATACTGAAGATTTAAATCACTGGAATCATCAATAACGTACAAAGCGCTTAAACGATAGGCATGATTATCAACGTTGTTATAAAAGTCAGATGGATCTGCTTTTACCTTAGTTGCAAAAGGAACTCCATACTGCCAACCTGGATCAGCCCAACAACCTGCTTGCCATGATTGACATCCCCAGTACCATGCGTGGTCTGTGTTTGTTTGCTTTTGACTTTGGTCAGTAATAACACCGCCAGCAGCTATTTGGTCTCTTACGCTTTGCGGAAGAAATCTGTGGTCTGGTTGAGAACCATCATAATAACCATCTAAATAAGAATCTTTGGTTTGATCTGAAAATGCTAATCTAATAGCCAATCTATCACTAATTGGTAAATTGTAATGACCTTGAACTCCTTGCTCATTGAACCTACCTGCATTCACAGTAATAGACCCACCCTGAGTGTCTAGGTTTGGTTTAGCTGTAACAATATTTAAAGAACCTACAATTGAGTTCCTACCATACAAAGTTCCTTGAGGGCCTCTTGATAATTCAGCCCTTTCTAAGTCAAACATTAAAGCTGCAGCAGCTTGTGGTCTAGCCACATATAGTCCATCAACATGAATACCAACCGCTGGATCACCAACTTCAGTAACGTTATTTGAGCGAACGCCGCGAAGAGTAATTATCGGAGCTGAAGTATCTGTCATGTTCTGGATTGATAGACCAGGCAATGAGTAACTTAAATCTTTAATATTGCTAATGCCTAACTTTGTTAGCTCTTCTTGAGTCACAGCAGAAATAGCAATAGGTGTCTCCATAATGTTAGTTTCACGTCTTGTGGCCGTCACTATGACATCTTCAATCCCTTGTGATTCTGAATATGAGCTTGATGTGTCATATTGAGCAACCTCAACGGATCTTTCTTCAACCTGAGCTGTTTGATTTGACGAATTTTGCTCTGCTGAATCAACATCCATAGGAGCGACAGGATTATCAGCCATTACCATAAATGGCAATACTAATAGTGATAGTTTGATAAATTTCATGATTTTCCCCAAAATTAGATATATCTACTTTAGAATTATCGATAAATTGACAAGGTTGTCAAGCTTTGAAAAAAATTGTGTTTAGGATCAATAAACTCACGAAAAATTGAATTTTTCGCAACTGGTTTAACTTGATATTTAAGAAAAAAAAGGGGGCTTTTAAACCCCCCTATATTATGCTCGATAGATCACTTACCTTTCGACCCTAGTCATTAAATGATCAGAATGATCTAAAACATCCAATTTAGTATCGGCAAGTTCTTTTTCGTGAATTGCAGATAAAGCAGCTATTTTATCAGCCCAGTCTGCATAGCTCTCATAGCCGCAATAGAAGTTCCATGTAAGTTCAGGACCCCAATAGTGCTCTGCCATGTTGCAACCACCGAAAGCTCTATCATAAGCATCAAATAATTTTTTGGCATTAGCTCTTCGCTCATTATCTGTTAAGTATGGTCCAAACGAATACTTAGCCTCTAATACATAAGGAGTTTGCTTGGTTAAATTTCTTACAACCACTGCAGCGAGCTTGTCTGTGTGATCTCCATAAAGTTGCCTGGGGCCATCGCCGGCTATTGGATTGTTTGAATCATTAATCTCAGCGAATTGTTCCCAACTATCAAAGTAGCAATAGGTCAAAAAAGATCTGCCTCCACCAAACTGATGCCTAAGCATTCCGCATCTGTTGTATCCATTTGCCTCAAGAGTATCAAGATTTTTTAAAAGTGATTTTTTTAATCTTTCTGGATTGCCACCGGCTGGTTGCGTATAAGTAGAAATATAGACAAAGTTATTTTCATGCATGGATGCATCTTTTTCACCCTCTTCATGATGGCCTGCATACAAGCTTAAACTTAGTCCTAATGCTAGAATTGAAAATAGATTTTTCATAAAACTCTCCTTGAAATGAATGTGTGCTTATGTGTAATACTCGCACATTCTAGTTGATAAATAAAATTCTTATTTCTTGAATAGCAAGGTCATTCTGTCTGATTCGCCTATTGCAGCATATTTTTCTCTATCTTGATCCTTCAAACGAAAAGAAGGTGGGAGCGTCCAAACCCCTCTAGGATGATCTGCGGTATCCTTTGGATTGGCATTAATCTCAGATGAAGCAACAAGCTTAAATCCAACTTCCTGCGCTGTTTGAATGGCAAGTGATTGTGTAACATAACCGCTTTTTTTCATGAATTCTAAGTCTGAACCCTCCGGCGCCCTATGCTCCACGACTCCAAAATGCCCGCCCTCTTTTAAAGAATTATATGCTTCTTGCATAATGGCTTTCATGGCGTCTTGACCTAACCAATTATGAAGATTTCTAAATGTAACAACTAAATCTTGTGTTGCAGGCTTGGTAAATGGCATGGATGGAGGAACATCAGCAGTAATAACTTTCACACCCTTAAATAGAGGATTCGACTTAACCTTCTCATCATAAGAGTTTCTTGAACGCTTATAATAGCCTCCTGCCTCAGGATTATGGTGGGTAACAGATAGCTTGCCCGCAGGTTTGAGATATGGAGCCAATATCTCAGTGTACCAACCTCCGCCAGCAGACAATTCTAGAACATGCATCGTAGGTTTAATTTGAAAAAATGATAACGTTTCATAGGGGTTTCGGTAATTATCTCTTACAGAATATTTAGCATTTCTCTCTGGATTATTGACAGCATCAAGCAAAGCATCTTTGTGATGAGCTGTTTCTATGTTTCCAGAAAAGCTGACAGCAATAGTCAGCAGCCCCAAGATTTGATATATATTTTTCATGTCCATCTCCTTAAAGAAATAATCATGTTAGTCTAGCATTAAGACTAACAACAGGATAATTAATGGGATGGTTTAAAAAATTAGATGGTTTGTTTTTTATCACCGGAAGATCTCTTCTAGGCTTGTATTTCATTGCTCCAGGATTGAGCAAAGTTTTTGACTTTGCCTCAACACTTGCTTTGATGCGAATGAAAGGCGTTCCTTTTAGTTTGGTACTTTTACCCTTAACAATTGCTATACAACTGCTTGGTGGTATTTTTTTAATTCTTGGTAGAAATTTAAGACTGACTGCATTTATGCTGTTTGGTTTAACTATTCTGATCAATGTCTTTATTCATAATTTTTGGGCGCTCAATGGTGATCCGTCGCAAGCACATGAGACTCAAAATTTTGTAAAGAACTTAGCTATTGCTGCAGGCTTATTGGTTTTAGCAACTAAAGATAAAAGCTAATAGTCTGAAGAACTCCAATCAATCCAAGCCATCCAAGATATGCTAACTTAGCTATTTTTGTATTTTGATGGTTCCATACTCCAAGAGCGCCAAATGCGCCGCATGCTCCGAGAGAGGGAATCCAAAACCCAACCAAGCCTAACAATCCTAGGAGACCCAATAACCTTATTGGGCCGCCGGATTGACTTGGATGAACTTTATTAAGAAGACCTGTTAAACCGATAAGACCAAATAATCCAACCAGTCCCAGGTAACTCATAGATTAATCTCTAGGACGAGACTCGTTTACAACTAATTTTCTGCCTTCAACTTCAGCATCGTTTAATGCTTGAATGGCATTCTCTCCGCCATCAGACATTTCAACAAAACCGAACCCACGGGAGCGATTAGTTTGACGATCAGTGATGACTTTAGCTGAGGTAACTGTGCCGTGCTCAGCAAAAACTTGCTCAAGACTTGCATCATCGATACTCCAAGGGAGGTTTCCAACATAAATATTCATAAAATTCCTTCTTAATCAAAAATAAAAAATGAAGTGTACAGCATTTTTCTAGATAAAACTTAATATATTAAACATTTAAAAACTCAGCCACATCTTCACCAAACTCAGACCACCAATCCATTCCCATCAAATGAATACGTTCTAAGTTTATATCTGAAGTGTCATCCATTCTTCGATTTACCAAGCCTGTTGATGAATTAACTCTGAAATAACTGTTACCCATTAGATCACTGGCTATCTCATCAAACATACTAGATTCAAGCATGATTCCTAAAATATCATGACGAAGCCAATTTAATGCTCCCCATTTGGACGAGTGTGGTCCATTAATTTTTCTTCTATTAATACCAGTGCCAATACTTAAAACTTTTATCTCGCATCCAGGAAATACTTTCTTAGCCTCTGAATATCCAAGTAAAGATGGGTTGTTAGCCACAATACCTCCATCAATAAGCCAGGAGCCGTCATCGATTTCTTGAGTAGAATAATAAATTGGTGCAGCGCTGGTTGCGCTGGCTGCACTTACCATTTTTATTCCTGGGGATGCATAAGAGCTTAATAAACGTGGTTTTCTCTTTTCAACATCATATGCTAGTACTGCTACAGGCTTTTTAGCTTCTCCCAGCGACTGGTCTTTAAAATATTCAAGTAATAATTCTCGTTTACCCTTGCCGTCATATTTAGGTTTTGTTTGCAAAAAAGAAGCATTATCCCAAAATGATTTGGTCATGGTTTTAGATAAATTATCTTTTGACCAAAATTTTTCTAATTCAAAACAACTGGCTTCTAAGCCTGCTATATTTAGAGCATTAATACCACCGGCACTGGTTCCAATAAAAAAATCAAAAATATCAAAAATTTTTTTCCCTGAAGCAATTTCTAACTGCTTAAGAAAAACAATTGCTGCAATGGCTCGAACCCCGCCTCCATCGAGAGATAAAATAAATTTTGTTTTTTTGGATGGAGTAAGATATTTAAAAAAACGCCGAATATCCAAAGATCAATTATCCTCTTGATGCATTCTATTTAAAGTTTGGCTTAATCGAATTGCTCCCAATGCAATCCTCTCTTCCACAATCTTAAAATGATTTTCTAAGTACTCGTTTGTGGCTATCTTTAATACGTTGTTGCGATAACCAACAGATTGTTGCATCGCAATATCTCGACTTTCTTGAGCCCAAGATTCTATGTCCTCTGAATGAGAGATATTTAGGAGTTCTTGAATGTCCTGAGCCACATTTATAGAAAGATATTCTTTACCAAATAAGGACTCCATGTGCTCGATAATTTGGCCATCCCAGACCTTGTGCATGTTTGACTTAGTTCCATCTTCCAGTTCCAGATAATGCCTGTTACCTCCTAAATCTTTAGCGTACCCAACATGCATGGGCTGATGAATATCTCCAATAAAATGACCGATAAACCAAAGAGCTTCTTGTCTTTGACGAAATGCCAGAGATCTATCATTTAAAATGTTTAGTTGCTCATAAAAAGCAGCAATAAGGCATCCATTTTCTGGGCAAGAAGTATTGTATGTGTTTTGCTCTGAATCAGGCAGATTGATGTAATGCCACGATCTTGTATCTTTCCTTTCTTTATTTTTTACCCAATCAGCCCAAAGACAAGCAGTACCAAATGATCCGTGTTCTTCAATCAGAGGATCTAAAGCCTTTTTGGCATCCATTGTTAATAATTTATAAGCTTCATCACACACTAATCTGTGACCAGTATCCCACCAGGCATTGGCATCTAAGCAAAAGATAAATAAAAATGTAAGAAAAAATTTTCTCATCATGATTTAAAGGATTCAGCCGCACTTTTAGCAATTGCTCGAAACATGGCAACATGCGCATCTTTGGAGTGCTCTCGTTCTTGATTAAATTTATAATTTGATGAAGTTTTAGCAATAACAACATTGGTCATCGGATCAATGTAAATGTACTGATTGTAAATCCCTGCCGCAAGATAATCTGTTGAGGGAAAGCCGGGCACCCACCATTGATAACCATACCCCCAGGTACTTGAAGACAATTCATTTTCACCAGGCTGAAGATGCGGGCCATCTGGTTTGTGGGATGCATGGACCCAATCTTCTGGAACAATTTGCTCATTATTCCACTGGCCATTATTTAAGTAGAGTTGGCCAAATTTAGCATAGTCTCGCAAAGTGGCATTCAATCCACCAAGAGCCCAAGCCGCACCTGTATCATCTACCATGTAATAAGCATCATGCTCCATGCCAATTTTTGTCCAAATTTTATCTTCCAGATTCTTCGCCACAGGCTGGCCTGTTACTTCCTCAAGCAGCATTGCTAACATCTGAGTATCGATACTAACGTAATGATTAAATGTTCCTGGCTGCTTTCCATTCTTTAAGGCCTTCGCAAAATCTCTCATAGATGTGCCTTGCGCTAATGCTCGAGCAAATTTATTGATATCAGAATTATAATCAGCATAATCTTCATTAAAAATAATCCCAGAAGACATTTGCAAAATATCTATGATAGGAACATTTTCATAGCCAGTGCCATTAAAGTCCTTCAAGTACTTTGTAATGGGGTCATTTAGGTCCTCTATTAACCCATCATGATATGCAACACCAATTAAGGCCGAAAGAAATGACTTTGCAACAGACCATGAAATATGTGGTTGATCTTTAGAATTACCTTGCCAATAGCTCTCATAAATCAAAGTTCCTTGATGCAAAACAATCAATCCATCTGATTTAAAGTAATCTAATGCATCTAACAATTGATGCTGCTCCCCATTCATTTCATAAAACTCAGGAAGTTCGAAAGTGCCAGTTTTAAAAATATGAGGTGTGTCTGATGATTTGATGGGAGTGGAAGGGAAAACCTTATTCATGTGCATAAAGTTTTTCACAATCTTGTCTTCATCAAATAAATGAACAACGTTATAAACTCTAATTGCTTTGGGAATATAAATTACTGCAGCAATAATAACTGCCACAACAATTCCAAATAAAATTTTATTTAGCATAATCAATTATTTATTGAAACATTGCTTGGTCAAAAGCCTCAAGATATTCATTTGAAATCTCTTCTAACTGGCGCTTATAACCTTTGTGAGTAAATATATAAAAATCTTTATTTTCAATTCCAGCGAAGATGGCTTGAGCAGCCTCTAGTGGGGATATTGGATAGGTGTTTTGGGCATCCTCAGCAGCGACTTCAAGCAGGGCTTTAGGGTCTGCGTTCGAATCTTCCAAGCTCTCAGCAACCTCTTGATTGGGAGAAGCACCAAATGTGCTGTTCACGATATTTGTTGTTACTTCTCCTGGACACACAATGCTCACATCAACATTCGAATTCGTTAATTCAGCTCTCAAAGAGGTCATCAAACCTCTAATTCCAAATTTAGAAGCTGAATACAATCCTAACATTGGATAGGCAATGAAACCTGAGGTAGAACATGTTGCAATAATATGCCCTTCCTCTTTATGAGATTGCATTTTTGGCAAAAAAGCATGGACGCCATTAAAGCAGCCCCCTAAATTAATATTAATAAGCCAGTCATACATTTCTCGATTGACTTGGCTTACAGGTGCAGGTCCCAAAACCCCAGCATTATTAAAAAGAAGATGACAATTTTGGAACGTTTCAAAAGTTTGACTTGCAAGATTTTCCACTTCATTTAAATTGCTCACATCGGTCACTCTAGCTATCGCCTCAACACCTTTGCTTTTTACAAGCTCAAGGGTTTCATTCAAACCAATTTCATCTACATCTGCTAGAACTAGTCGCATTTTATTATTTGCTGCAACCTCAGCTATACCTCGACCAATGCCACTTCCTGCTCCAGTTATAACAGCTACTTTATTTTCAAAATCTTTCATTCGTTGCCCTATTTAAGTGAACTACTTAGATTATCTTAACTTAAATATAATCAAAAATATTTAACCAGGAAATATGCAGAAGGAATCACAGCGGCCCAAATGATAAGAGCTAATATCAAGGGTTTGCTGCTCAATGATTTGAGTTCACTGGCATCAAATTGGCTGCCAATACAAAATAGACCAACCAAAAGAAAGGCTTGACTCATAATTTGAAAAATATCTATTACCTGATCATTAAAATTAAAAACAGTATTGGTAATAATGGCTAAAATAAAAAATATTATAAATCGAGGGAATTTAGTGGCTTCAGTCTGCTTGTTAAAAATCCAATTGGCGATTAGTAACAATGGAATCAACCAAACTGTTCTGCCTAATTTTAATGTAGCTGCAACTTGAGCAGACTCGTTACTAAAAATTGTAGCCGAGCCAATCACAGAACCTGTGTCATGAATGGCTAATGCAGACCATGCCCCAAACTCAAAATTGGTCATTTCCAAATACCCCCCAATTATTGGGAATAGGATAATGGCTACAGCATTGAGCAAAAAAACAATGGTCATTGCAATTAATAGCTCTTGAGGTTTAGCTTTAATTATTGGGGCTACAGCCGCCATAGCGGTTCCACCGCAGATAGCTGCGCCCGACGAAAGCAAAAAAGCTATTCTGTGATGAATACCAAGCAGTTTACCAAGCATCAGTCCCGCAAAAAAAGAAACTATCACAAACAAAGAAATCCACGGCAGGTAGTCTGAACTAACAGCTAGAGCATAAGGCAGGCTAATGGTAGCACCCAGAAGTACAATACCAAGCTGCAATGGCAAGGTGCCAATGCGTCGAGTAAAAAATGTTGCAGGAGGTTGCAAAAAATAGGTAAAAAAGATTCCTGCAAATATTGCTAAGGCCGCATTACCTAGGTAGAGAGATACTAGAACCAGAAATGCAAATGTAAAATAAAGCAATTAACCCTATCCTGTATTGTAAGTGAATTATGAACTTCTAATATTAAGGGTTATTGACCAAAAGAGACAACCTTTGATCATGTGAATTCATTTACCTGATAATTTTTTTTCTTAGTCTTATGCTTTCTGGAGTTACTTCGACCAATTCGTCATCTTCAATGAATTCTAGAGCTTGCTCTAAAGTATGCTGTATGTGCGGAGTTAAGATGAGATTTTCATCTGTCCCAGCTGCTCTAATATTGGTAAGTTGTTTTGCTTTAGTTGGATTAACCGGTAAATCATTATCCCTAGAATGCAATCCAACAATTTGCCCCTTGTATATTTCGAGGCCATGACCAACAAACATTCGCCCTCTATTCTGCAGATTAAACAATGCATAAGCTAGAGTTTTTCCAGTAATCATAGATACCATCACACCATTTTGCCGAGTAGCAATGTCACCTTTTTTTGCAAGACCGTAATGATCAAAGACACTTGTTAAAATTCCGCTGCCACTTGTCAAAGTTAGGAATTGTGATCGAAATCCAATTAGGCCTCTTGAAGGCGCCATGAACTCAAGCCGCATTCGACCGTTTTCAGTAATAACCAATGACTGTAAATCTGCTTTTCTATGACCCATCTCTTCCATAATTGCGCCTTGATGGTCTTCTTGGATATCAATGACAACTATTTCATATGGTTCGTGAATCTCTTCTCCAACCTCTTTTTGAATTACCTGTGGTTTAGAAACGGCCAACTCATAATTTTCTCTTCGCATAGTTTCAATTAATACAGACAGATGTAACTCCCCTCGTCCTGAAACCTTGAACTGATCAGGACTTTCTCCTTCCTCAACTCGTAATGCAACGTTATGTATTAGCTCTTGCTCCAACCGATCTTTGATATTTCTTGAAGTCACATACTTGCCCTCTTTTCCACAAAAAGGTGAATCATTGACTTGAAAGACCATGCTGACTGTGGGCTCATCAACCGATAAAGGTGGCAGAGGGTTAATGTGATCTGGGTCACATAATGTATCAGAAATATTCAATGCTTCGATTCCAGTAATGCAGACAATATCACCAGCTTTTGCTTCATCTGTTTCAACCCGCTCAAGTCCATGGTGGCCGAGCACTTGAAGAATTTTAGCTTTTCGCTCAATCCCGCTTTTATCTACTACTACTACTCGGTCATTTGGCTTAACACTTCCACCAGTTATTCTGCCAATACCTATGACCCCAACGTAGCTATTACTATCTAAAGCAGAAATTTGCATCCTAAATGGAGCATTTTGATCAACATCTGGAGCTGCAACTTTCTCAGTAATCATATCCAACAAAGGCGTCATATCTTCAGCTAATTCATCTGGCTCATGTCCTGCTAATCCATTGATAGCTGATGCATAAATAACAGTAAAATCTAACTGCTCATCAGTTGCTCCAAGATTATCAAATAATTCAAATACTTGATCGAGAACCCAATGAGGCCTCGCTTCTGGGCGATCAACTTTGTTAATCACTAAAATTGGGTGCAGCCCTTTTTCAAATGCTTTTTGAGTAACAAATCTGGTTTGAGGCATTGGGCCATCAACTGCATCAACTAACAACAGCACTGAGTCAACCATTGAAAGAACTCTTTCAACCTCTCCACCAAAATCAGCATGACCAGGAGTATCGACAATATTAATTCTATGATCTTTCCAGTTAATGGCAGTATTTTTTGCAAGAATTGTAATGCCTCGCTCTCTCTCTTGATCATTAGAATCCATGATTCTTTCAGTTGACATATTTTTTCGGTCTAAAGTTCCTGACTGCTGCAATAATTTATCAACTAAAGTTGTCTTACCATGATCAACATGAGCAATGATGGCGATATTTCTTAGTTTTTCTTTATTCATGATGGGTGGTAATTGAGGGGGATTATACGAGAATATAAAAAAAGAAATACCCCGTGTGATGACTAATGTTAAATATATATTCAGGGCTACATTGACCCCAAGCTCTTAAGTCTATACTCTGCAGTCACCTGATAGATATCAGACAGACTTATATAAATTAAAATGTCATTTAAAGAACTGGGATTATCCGATCCAATTTTACGATCCCTTCAAGATCTTAAGCACTCTGAACCTTCTGATATTCAGAAACAAGCAATACCCATTGTCCTATCAGGCAAAAATATAATGGCTGCTGCCCAAACAGGCACTGGTAAAACAGGCAGCTTTGTTTTGCCAATGATTGAACTTCTTCAAAATCAAGCAAAGCCATATAGAAAACACGTTCATGCATTGGTGTTAACTCCAACACGCGAATTAGCAGCTCAAGTAAGAGAAAATGTTTACACTTACGGAAAATTTACGTCTATCACCTCAGCTGCAATTTTTGGGGGAGCCAAAATTTTTCCACAAAAATCTAAGCTAAAAAATGGTTTGGATATATTGGTTGCAACTCCAGGAAGACTATTAGATTTACATAACCAAAAATCAGTCAAGCTTAATCAGGTTCAAATCTTGGTTTTGGATGAAGCCGATCATATGCTTGATATGGGATTTATTCATGATATTAAAAAAATCATTGCTCTTACTCCACCCAACAGACAAAACTTGCTCTTCTCTGCTACCTTTTCACCAGAAATCAAAAAACTTGCTCAAACACTTGGACAAGATCTTGTTGAAATTGCAGTTGATTCTCCAAACAGCACTGTGAGCGCAATTAAACAAATTGTTTATAAAGTAAATAAAAGCCAAAAATCTGATTTGTTAAGCCATCTCATTCATTCGGAGCAATGGCCTCAGGCATTAGTTTTTTCAAGAACAAAACATGGCTCTGAAAAAATTGCCAAAAAACTCAATGATGCTGATATCCAAACTGCGACTATTCATGGTGATAAAACACAAGGTGCAAGAACTCGCGCGCTCAGAGAATTTAAAGAAAAAGATGTGCGAGTTTTGGTTGCTACTGATGTTGCTGCAAGGGGTATAGATATAAGCAATCTACCTTATGTTGTAAATTTTGATATGCCCACCTATCCCAATGATTATATTCATCGAATAGGAAGAACTGGCCGAGCAGGCAAAGAAGGAACTGCTATATCTTTTTTAAGCATAGACGAACATAAATTTCTCAGAGGTATTGAAGAATTAATTAATAACAAAATTCCGCAAAAAATCGAAGAAGGATTCAAGCCAACTGAGAAGGCAGAAAGTAATTCGCAAACAAGAAATTTTAGAACCAACAAATCTGGATTTAAAAAAAGGCAAGCTGCAAAGAAAGGTAAAAGCAATTTTAAAAAATCTGATGCTGGATCAAAAAACAAACAAAATCAAAATAGAAAGAAGGGATCAAAAGCAAAAACAAGATGGAAAAAAGGTAAAGGCTCTTAGGCGTGTTTGCCTGGAACCCAGGAAATGCCTTTAAGCAATTCTTCGCCTGAAATATTTGCATCATTCTCCAGCGAAGTAGCCATAACATCATTCCATCGATTTAAATAGCCAAATAAAGCTATGACGCCCATAATTTCAACAATATCATCATCGGACCAGTGAATATGTAACTGTTTTTCAGTATCTTCAGTCACACTTACAGGAACCATGCTAGCTTCTTTTGTAAATCTTAAAGCTGCTTTTTCTGCATCACTAAAACAAACTTGGTTCTCAAAATCCCAAATAGTTTCAAGCCTTTGAGACGTTGAACCATAACGCTCAGCAGCTCTAATAGTATGAGCCTGACAATATCTGCATCCAGCAGTATTGCTACTCACAAAAGCAATTAAGCGTTTAAATTCCGAAGTAAGTTGACCATGATTCTCCATGACAGCCTTATTCAATTCTATAAATGCCTTGGCAATATTTGGTCTTCTCTGCATGGTAAGAACTGAGTTAGGACAAAAACCCAATGTTTCATTAAAAAACTTTACTAATTCTTTGACGCTATGATCTGAAATTTCTATCGGATTAACTAAAGGCATGAAAAAACCATAACATAATTTGCTTTTAAGGTCTGATGAATAATGCTTCAATTGATAGATGAAAAAATTTAAAAAAGAAACTATTGCTTCCAAAGCTGGGATTAGATCTGACAAGCATCATGGATCTATTGTCCCCCCTCTATATCTCTCATCAAATTTTGAATACCAGAAGCTTGGTGAAGAACAAGAATATGAATACACCAGAGAAAAAAATCCTAGTAGAGATCACTTAATCAAAGCTCTAACAGAATTAGAGGGCGGCTTGGGTGGCGAAATATTAAGCTCAGGAATGGCAGCAATCACCCTGGTGGCTAATATCTTAGATCTTAAGAGCAAAGTAATTCTTCCTCATGATTGTTACGGGGGAACCCATAGGCTTTTCAAATCTTTGGCTGAAAAGGGAATACTGGAAGTTTATTTTATAAATCAAGGCCAGGAATCCTTCTGTAAAAAAACTATAAATAAAATTAACCCAGACTTGATATGGATAGAAACCCCATCCAATCCTTTATTGCAAGCTGTGGATATTAAAAAAATATCGAAAGAAGCTAAGGCATGCGATGCCATGGTGGCAGTCGACAATACTTTTTTATCACCATCTTTGCAAAATCCACTTATGCTGGGCGCAGATATTGTTATGCATTCGACAACAAAATATATAAATGGTCACTCTGATGTTATAGGCGGAGCCGTAATAACCAATGATCAAGAGATTTTATTAAAATTAAAATTTTGGGCAAATGCATTGGGTATAACTGGATCACCATTTGATAGTTATTTAACTTTAAGGGGTCTTAGAACTTTAAGCATCAGAATGGAAAAACATCAGAAAAATGCTGCTTCAATTGTGGAGCTTCTATTAAATCATCCAAAGGTAGATAAGGTTTATTATCCCGGTTTACAAAGCCATCCCTCACATGCAATTGCAAAAAAACAACAAAGTGGTTTTGGTGGAATGCTGAGCTTTGAGATAACAAATGGTTTAGAAGGAGTTAAAAATTTTATCAAAGGGATGGAAATTCTTCCTCTTGCAGCATCTCTTGGCGGGTTTGAAAGTCTTGTTAGTCATCCATACACAATGACCCACGCAAATCTTACTCCAGCTCAAAAAAAAGAAGTTGGAATATCAGAAAGTATGATCAGAATATCTGCTGGCTTAGAAAATACAGAAGATCTTTTGGAAGCAGTTAATCTTGGATTAAAGAAAATATAATTAATCTGAGTCTTCTTTTATACGATTTTCACTCTCGTAAACCTTGCTATCAACACAATCAAAATAACCAGATTGTTCAGGCGAGTGATCATCAGCAATCACTGTAGCACCATCTTTCTTCCTCACTATGGGTGGACCCTGAGGAGCCATTCCTAAACAAGAAGTCATCGCTGCTCCCATGTACCCCTCAACACCAAGATGAGCATATGGATTTTTTGCTTCTTCGAATGGGCTTAATGATTTTGTTTGACAAGCGCTAAGGCAAATTAAAGCAAAAAAACTAAAGATTTTGGAAATATTTGAAAATGACATTCTTGTTAGAAAAAAAATTTGTACTAGATTTTATAGTATATAAATTTTCTGACTTAAAGGTAAAAATAAACACCAAAATATTAAGTTGCATATTATTAATTATATGTTTATGGTGAAATGAGTGATTCCTATAAGAAAAGGATTTTTCCTGTACCTTATAGCTAATTTGGAGGGGAGCCAAATTATATGGATACAAAATACTTATTTAAAAGGCACAACACCTATTGGGTAAAAGTCGCAGTTCCCAAAGATCTTCGAAAAGAATTAGGCTTCGATCTTAGAACCTCGTTACACACTCATGAATTATCAGAAGCGCAAAAGCTCAGAGATGCAGTTGTAGAAGGTTTTAAATCTCAAATATTTTCAGCAAAAGCAAATTTAACAAACTCAAATGGAAAAAGTGCTGTTAAAACTTTTATGCCGGTAACTGATACTTCTGATCCTCAGTATTATCATAAGGTTGTAGATTGTCAGTATGCATGCCCTGCTCATACACCCGTCCCAGAATACATTAGAAAAATATCTCAGAATGAATATACAGAAGCTTATATGATTAATTGGGAGTCAAATGTTTTCCCCGGAATTCTTGGACGCACATGTGATAGGCCATGCGAGCCTGCCTGCAGACGGACAAGAACTCATGAAAAACCTGTAGCCATATGCAGGTTAAAAAGAGTTGCTGCTGATTTCAAAGACGATGTTACTAACTTGTTACCCAAAGCTCCTGATAAAACTAATGGTAAAAAAATTGCGCTTATAGGTGGCGGACCTGCATCATTAACTGTTGCAAGAGATCTCATAGTGATGGGATACGAATGCACGCTCTTTGAAAAAGATCCTCAGGCTGGGGGTTTAATGCGAACTAATATCCCATCTTTCAGACTCCCAGAGGAAGTCTTGGATGCTGAGGTTGATCAAATTCTTAATATGGGGTTAAAAACAAACTTTAATTCTGAAATTACCAGCCTTAAGAATTTTTTAAAAGAAGATTTTGATGCAGTTTTTATTGGAACTGGCGCTCCCAAAGGCAAAGATCTAAATATTGAAGGACGCAAAGATGCTGAAGCAAATATTCATATAGGTATAGATTTTTTAACAAGCATTGCCTTTGAGCATATTGATTCTATTGGAAAAAAAGTTATTGTGTTGGGAGGCGGAAACACAGCAATGGATTGCTGCAGATCATCACTAAGATTAGGCGCTGAGGATGTGAAAGTTATTGTCAGAAGCCCCTTCTCACAAATGAAAGCCTCTGAATGGGAGATTGAGGACGCAATGGAAGAGAATATTCCAATTCTTGAGAATCATGTGCCAAAGAAATTTCTTCATAAAGAAGGAAAATTGTTTGGAATGGAATTTGAAAAAGTTGAAGCAGTGTTTGATGATGAGGGCAATCGATCTCTTGTACCAACCAATGATGAGCCTGTAATCATAGAATGTGATGATGTTTTGGTTGCAATTGGGCAAGATAATTCTTTTGAATGGATAGAGCGAGATATAGGTCTTGAATTTGGAGAATGGGACATGCCGGTTGTTGATGCTGTAACATTTCAATCAACACACCCTAAAGTTTTCTTCGGTGGTGATGCTGCATGGGGTCCAGAAAATATTATTTGGGCAGCAGCACATGGTCATCAGGCAGCAATTTCTATTCATAAGTTTTGCCAAAATGAAGATATCAATGATAGACCAGAACCTGGAACTAATTTAATTAGTCAAAAGATGGGTTTGCATGAATGGTCATACGATAATGACATTTCCCAAGCTAAAAGATTTCTAGTGCCTAAAGCAGATCAAAATGTTGCTTTGAAAAGCTTAAAAATTGAGGTTGAAAAAGGTTTTGATGCTCAACTTGCCATGGAAGAAGCTCAACGATGCCTAAACTGTGATGTGCAAACTGTATTTTCTGAAAGTTTATGCATCGAATGTGATGCTTGTGTTGATATCTGCCCCACCGATTGCATAAATTTTATGTTTAATGGGCCAGAGGATGAAGTTAGACAAAACACGAGAATTCCTGCATTAAATATTGAACAAGATTTATTGATCTCAAAAATACTTCCAACCAAGAGAACCATGATCAAGGATGAAGATGTCTGCTTACATTGTGGACTTTGTGCAGAAAGATGCCCTACTGGCGCATGGGATATGCAAACCTTTTTATATGAAGAAGCAAAGGTCTATTCGTGAGCAAAATTTCTTCAGTAAATGAGTTTGTTATAAAATTTGCTAATGTAAATGGCTCCGGCTCAGCAAGTGCAAATCAAATGTTTGCAAAAGGAATTTTTCGATCTGGTATCCCAGTAAGTCCAAAAAATATTTTTCCATCTAATATCCAAGGTCTTCCTACCTGGTTTGAAATTAGAGCTAGTGCAAAGGGATATCTTGGTCGTAAAGCTGGAATTGATTTTATGGTAGCAATGAATCCCCAATCATATCAGCAAGATGTGGCTGAGATTAATTCCAATGGTTACCTTTTATATGATTCATCTTGGAAAAGAGAATTCCACAGGGAAGATATCAACATACTTGAAATACCCTTAACCTCCCTAGTTGTTGATACATTTCCAAATCCAAAGACAAGACTCTTATTTAAGAACCTGGTGTATGTTGGTGCGCTTAGTTACTTAATGAATATCAATAAGCAAGTTTTTATCAAGTTGATTGAGGAGCAGTTTAAAGGAAAAGAAAAACTCATTTCTCCAAACATCCAAGCATTAGAGATAGGTTTTAATTATGCAGAAAAAAACTTAACTGATGCCTGTAGCATCAAAGTTCAAGATACAAACCTGACTGATGGAATGATTCTCACTAACGGTAATAATGCTGCAGGATTGGGATGTGTATATGGAGGGGCGACAGTTTGTGCCTGGTACCCCATTACACCTTCAACTTCTCTAGCTGAATCATATAAAAAATATTGTGATCAATTTAGGATTGATGAAGAAACAGGAAAAAATAACTTTGCCTTTGTTCAGGCTGAGGATGAGCTTGCATCCATTGGTATGGCAATTGGAGCAAACTGGAATGGTGCCAGAGCTTTTACAGCAACTAGTGGCCCAGGAATCTCTTTGATGACAGAATTCGTTGGTTTGGCTTATTTTGCTGAAATACCTGTAGTGCTTTTTAATATCCAACGGGGAGGACCTTCTACTGGAATGCCAACCAGAACCCAGCAATCAGATATTTTGTCATGTGCTTATGCATCTCATGGAGACACAAAACATGTGATGCTAATACCTGCAGATCCAAAAGAATGTTTTGAATTTGCAGCTGATTCATTTGATATAGCAGATAGGCTTCAAACGCCTGTTTTTGTCTTGTCAGACCTCGATATAGGTATGAATGATTGGACATGTCCAGAATTTAAATGGGACGATACAAGAACATTTGATAGAGGAAAAGTGCTGTCTAAAAATGATCTAGACACCATGGAATCTTGGGGTAGATATCTTGATGTAGATGGTGATGGAATTCCATTTAGAACGCTGCCAGGAACTCATCCAGAAAAAGGAGCCTATTTTACTAGAGGTAGTTCTCATGATGAATATGCACGATACATAGAGGACGGTGTGGTAAATGCAAGAAATATGTCTAGGATTCTTAAGAAATTTGAAGGTGCTCATAAATTCCTTCCCAGCCCTATTTTTAAACAAGAAACTAATGCAAGCGCAAATGGAATAATTTATTTTGGCAGCACTGAGGCTGTAATGCAGGAATCTTTAGATGAGCTTACTTCTTTAGGTTTTCCAATTGATGCTATGAGAATTAGAGCATTCCCATTTAATGCTGATGTATGGGATTTTATTGATCAACATAAATCAATTTTTATTGTAGAACAAAATAGAGACGCCCAAATGAAAACCCTTGTCGTTGCGGAAGGCAATATTAACCCAGATAAATTGATTTCAGTTTTATGTTTTGATGGATCTCCAATTACTGCAAAATTTATATGCGATTCAATTATTGATGTGCTTTCAGATAAAAATATTTCTAAAACTGCTGAGGATTTAAAATGACCTATATTGTTAAGCCAGTTAATCACCACCCAAATCTTGAAAGAAATGACCTTGGGTTAACTAGACGGGACTACGAAGGAACTATATCAACTTTATGCGCAGGATGCGGTCATGATTCAATTAGCGCTGCTGTGATAGAGGCTTGTTATGATTTAAGCCTTTCCTCTGATCAAATTGCAAAACTTTCTGGTATTGGATGCTCATCTAAGTCACCATCTTATTTTCTAAATCAAGCGCATGGTTTCAATTCTGTTCATGGAAGAATGCCCTCAGTAGCTACTGGAGCTAATCTTGGAAATCAAGACTTACTTTATTTGGGAGTATCAGGTGATGGAGACACAGCAGGTATAGGAATTGGACAATTTATGCATGCAGCTAGAAGACAGCTCAACATCACTTATATCGTAGAAAATAATGGGACTTATGGCCTAACTAAAGGTCAATTTTCAGCAACCAATGATCAAGGCTCCAAAAGTAAATATGGCGAAGAAAATCTATTTGCGCCTATTGATCTTGCTGCAATGGCGATACAGCTAGGAGCAGGATTTGTGGGAAGAAGTTTTTCAGGGGATAAAGATCAACTAGTGCCCCTCCTGAAAGCAGCGATGAAATTCAAGGGATTCGCATTGATAGATATCATTTCACCATGCGTAACATTTAACAACCATGCTGGCTCAACTAAAAGCTATGATCATATTAGAGAGCATAATGAGTCTGTCTCAAGTCTTGATTTTGTGCCTATAGGACAAGAAATTAAAACAAACTATAAAGAAGGAACTAAAGTTGACGTGCCTTTGCATGATGGAGCATTGCTAACCCTTGAGAAGCTCTCTAAAAAATATAATCCATTAGACAAAGGTCTTGCGGTGCAATGTTTAAATGAAGCTGAAAAAGATGGAAAAGTACTAACAGGACTTTTATACATCAACCCAGAAGTTAAGGATCATGCAGAGATATTAAACATAACCAACAAGCCATTGAATCAGTTTACTGATAATGAGTTATGTCCAGGCTCAGCAAAGCTTGCAAAAATTAATGCAAGCTTAAATTAAATATCAATCAACAAATACTGTTGGTGACTCACCCTTTTTGGCAACTCGGATAATAAGCATTTTTGCACATTGGTCAGCCTCAACTGCTGGAGCATTGGGATCTTCGCCTCCGTGAACCCAGTTAGACTTTTCAAACCAATAATTACCCTTAGTGATGGGTTTATAGGAGCCAGAGGCTATACTGGAGGTCTCTCCATCTAGCACATAAACCAAAGTACCATATGGATGAAAATGTTTTGCTCCAGTGGCTGCTCCGCAAGACTCATATTTCTCTACATGCAAGTCCATCTCACCAGCCAGATCAAATACCTCAGAGGAGACCATTCCCTGAGCCGCAACTTTGCCTTCTTCATGATGCATGCTTGAAACATCAAGAGCAAAGATGAAAAGAAAGACTATTGCAATATTTTTTATTCGAGATTGCATCTTATTTTGCTACTGCTGCAGCCATTGATCCAGTGTCATCAAATGCAGTGAAACTTTGAATAATTCCATCCTCCACTCTAAACATATGCAATGTCTCAGTATCAAGACCATCAGCCGTCATATCAGAGTGAACAAAAACAATGTTTCCATCTGAATATATTGCTTTGTGTTGAATATTAAAATTTGGCCAATGTATTGCAATTGGTTCAAATACATTTTTAATAACAGCGCTTGGACCAACATGTTTACCACTGGTTGGAATATCTCCAAAGACTGTAAAAATCAAATCGTCTGCATGCAATGCTGCCCATGCCTCGGTATCACCAGAAGCAAAGGTTGCATATGCTTGCTTAACTACTAATTTAGCATTATCTGCTTTCTCGTGATGACCTGCCTGAATAGAAAGTGCACAAATAAAAATGACTGATAAAAAAATTTGTTTCATTGATCGCTCCTTAAAGGTTATTAAAATTATACTAGCCCTTAAAAATCAAAAAGTAAAAATTAAATTTTATTTTGATCATGTGATTTGTGCCGACCTATCTTAAAACTTCTCTTCGCCAAATGTTTTGTTGATCTCCCAGAAACTCTTTTTCGCCAGGATTGATAGGATGAGGATTTCAGATTAGCTCTCATTAATTCCTTGACCGCCTGTTCATTTAACCCAAACTGAATTTCAATGGCATCGAAGGGAGTTCTATCCTCCCATGCCATCTCTATAATTCGAGAAATATCACTTTGATTCATAATGTAGATTATATTTTAATTCTTAAGATACTGATTTATTTATTAGAATAAAGAAGCATTTCCTGATCCCTTAACATAAACTATTGAAATTAAATCTAACTTAGCCTAGTTATGAAAATATTTTCGATAAGATCTGTTCCCGCAACTAATTGGAGTTCAGAAAAACCATTAAATTTTGCACCCAAACCTCTTACGTTAATTATTCTCTGTTTTGGTTTATTTTTATTTGGGTTGGGTGAATCTCTTATTATTACTGCCTCAGCTGGGATGAGTCCGTGGACGGTTTTGGCTGAAGGACTTTCAATAACAACTGGACTAAGTATTGGTGCTCTAACTTTTTTAATAAGTCTTGGAGTGCTTTTGTTATGGATTCCTCTAAAGCAGCAAGCTGGAGTTGGAACAATATTAAATGTAATCATTATTGCAGCCGTAATTGAATGGTCTTTACCCTATCTTCCTCATCCAGAAA
>ERZ1027296.19-NODE-19-length-28163-cov-9.851857_pt1 | contig 28163 bp, 21 predicted proteins | sample MGYA00520864_ERZ1027296 | MGnify/ENA primary metagenome ERZ1027296 (study PRJEB33307, sample SAMD00078851) | marine metagenome | biome: aquatic biome; feature: sea water; material: coastral sea water | place: Japan | collected 2015-01 | depth 1 m m ... | reverse complement strand
AAGATACAGAATATTAATTTCAATCCACCATCTTCCCGTTTTATGACTTTTATAGAAGGTTAAAGGATCATCATCCGCTAATAAAACCGTAAATTTTTGATAATTTTCTTTCCTTGTAAATGGATAATCTTTCACCCTAGCGTTGACTCCTTCTATAAAGTACCAGATCATTTGTGCTATTAAATGTGCTGTTTGGTGGTGGTTGTCATATTTCGAATTGTATTCGTAAATTCCAAAGGAAGATACCTTATCACTAATTCCTGCATACCTTGAAATGGCACAGATCTCATCTCCATAAAAACCATTTGGAGAAGCATTGTTGTTGGCAGGTGCCTCACTTTGTCGCACTGCACCTATATCAATAGAAACAATATCTGCATTGCGAAACGCAGGTTCAATATTCTCTAAATTCTTTGCTTCACCCAATCGATAAGCATCAAAAAACAAGGCATCTAATAATTTTATCTCTTCTTGGGCATTAAAAAATGTTTGATAGCCCACATTACAGAAGTTAAATAAATTATTGGGCTGTTGCATAATAATTTACTGAGATAGGACTGTGAAGTTAATTCGGCTTCCAAATCACCCAAATCAAACCTACTATCAACGGCCGTAATATTTACTGTTTGTTCCAAAGCGTCATAGGCTCTGTAATTGACATAGGTAATGTCTTGACCTCCACCAATGATTACCGGAATAATATGCTGCTTTAACAAGGAGGTAATAATTTCAGAAACCGCAAAATAAGTGTCTGAAACCGCATTCCCTTTGCATATATTTCCCAAATCGACAATGTTGGTCTGCCAATCTCCAGGGAATAACTCGTATAATTTTTTTCGAATAAAATCTAGATTTTCACCACACCCAAAATTATCTTGTGAGTTTCGATCTTCTTGCACGCCAAAAATCGCTATTTGAACATTTTCTAGATCAGGAAAACCTTCTTTTTCAGAATGGATTGTAATTTTTTTCCCCAAAGACAAAACGGGCTGCAACATAAGATGTGCTACAACCGATTCTTTTACAGGGGTTAAAAAGTCTAGGTTCATTAATTTTTTTAAGTAGATGTATGCAAGATACTAACTAATTATTTCTTTTTAACTGTTTTCTTCGCAACGGTTTTCTTTGTCGTAGCTTTCTTTTTGACAACTTTCTTTTTTACCGCTTTCTTTTTTGGCGTTTTTGCAGCGATCATTTTAACAGCTTCCTCTTTGGTCAACTTTTCAATATCGGTCGATTTTGGGAGTTCGATTTTAATTTTTCCTTTTAAAACATGAAACCTTCCCCATCTTGCTTTTTCTACTCGAATCGCAACATCTTCCCAATTATGAATTACTTTGTCGATTTCTTTTTGCTTTTTCACTTCAATAAGCTCGACAATTTCATCATATGTGAGCGTGTCAAAATCATATTTCTTACTCACATTGATAAAAATTGAATTCCATTTGATGAAAGGTCCAAAACGGCCAACGCCTTTTTGAACGGGTAATTCCTCATAAAAAGCTACAGGTGCATCTGCTTTTTGTTTGGCAACAATTAACGTTTCCGCCCTTGACAAATCAACTTCCATTGGATTTTCTCCCTTGTCTAAAGAAACAAATAAGCTTCCAAAACGAATGTAAGGTCCAAAACGACCATTGGAAACAATAACCTCTTCTCCTTGGAAAACTCCCAATGTTTTTGGTAATAAAAACAGCTCCAAAGCCTCGTCTAAAGTAATTGTTCCTAAGTTTTGTGTTGGATTTAAACTTGCAAACAATTTCTCTTCATCCTCTGGCGCACCAATCTGAGCAATGGGTCCAAATTTCCCCAAACGAACTAAAACCGTTTTTCCAGAAACTGGATGTTTTCCTAAAATACGTTCTCCACTTTCTCTTTCTGCATTTTCTTTTACATCTTCTACGGTTTCGTGAAAGGCACCATAGAAACCTTTTATCATTTCGGTCCAATTGGCATCCCCTTCAGAAATATCATCAAAAGCAGACTCTACTTTGGCCGTAAAACCAAAGTCTAAAATATTAGAAAAATTAGCCACTAAGAAATCATTGACAATATTTCCAATATCTGTTGGAATTAATTTGTTCTTATCGGATCCCGTTTTTTCTGTTAATATTCGATTTTTAACAGCGCCATCAGCTAAAACCAACTGCTCGTAACTTCGTTCCAAACCTTCGTTTTGCCCCTTTTCTATATAGCCCCTTCTTTGGACTGTAGAAATCGTTGGCGCATACGTAGACGGACGGCCAATCCCCAATTCTTCCAGTTGTTTTACCAAAGAAGCTTCTGTAAATCGATAGGGAGGACTCGTAAAACGCTGAGTTGCATTGATGAAATTGTAGGTTAAAGTTTCCTTCTCTTTTAAGTTGGGCAACATGCCTGCTTGCTCTTCCTCTTCGTTGTCGTTTCCTTCTAAGTATACTTTTAAAAATCCTTCAAACTTGATCATCTCTCCATTTGCAGTGAAAATCTTTTCGTTTTCTGAATTTTCAATTTTTACATTGGTTCGCTCCAATTGCGCATCACTCATTTGAGATGCCAATGTTCGTTTCCATATTAGATCATACAATCTGGTTTGATCGTATTCAGTAGCGATGGTATGCATTTTCATATTTGTAGGACGAATGGCTTCATGGGCTTCTTGCGCGCCTTTCGCTTTCGACTTAAAAATACGTTGTTTGCTGTATTCTTTCCCGTAATAATTGGTAATTTCTTCTTCAGCAGCATCCCTTGCATCCACAGACAAGTTCACACTGTCTGTTCTCATGTAGGTAATGAGACCCGCTTCATACAAACGCTGTGCAACCTGCATTGTTTTAGCCACTGGATATCCTAATTTTCGGGAAGCTTCTTGCTGTAATGTTGAGGTTGTAAAGGGCGCTGCTGGTGATTTCTTTGCAGGTTTTTTGGTCAACTCAGCAATCGAAAAATCAGCCTTTGAACAAGACTCTAAAAATTCTGCTGCTGCTGTTTTAGAATCAAAATTCTTTGGAATGGTTGCTTTAAATTTCTTTCCCTCCAAATTCGAGAATTCTGCGACAACCTTATAATGTGTTTGTGCAGTAAACTCTTGAATATTTCTTTCTCTTTCAACAATTAAACGAACCGCAACGGACTGCACTCTTCCTGCAGACAAGCCTCCTTTTACTTTACGCCACAATACAGGTGATAATTCATACCCAACCAACCGATCTAAAACACGACGGGCTTGTTGTGCATTTACCATATGATAGTCAATATCTCTGGGAGTTTCTACTGCTTTTAAGATGGCTTTTTTTGTAATCTCGTGAAATACAATACGCTTTGTGCGTTCTTCTTTCAATTCTAATTGTTCTTTTAAGTGCCATGCAATTGCCTCTCCCTCTCGATCCTCATCACTTGCCAACCAAACCATATCTGCCTTCTTCGCCAAAGATTTTAGTTTTTTAACAACTGCTTTTTTATCGTCAGATACAATGTACTTTGGACTAAAATCTCCGTCAACATTAATCCCCAATTCTTTTGAAGGTAAATCTGCAATATGACCATAACTAGACTCAACTTGAAAATCTTTTCCAAGAAACTTCTCGATCGTTTTTGCCTTCGCTGGTGACTCTACAATTACTAAATTCTTTGCCATGTATCTTTCTTTTTGTCGGAATTATCGCAATCGGAATTGCGAGATTTGAGACTGCAAAAGTATGTAGTTTTTTTTTATAAATTATTTTAAGGACTCTTTTTACTTCATTTTTAATCCAAAATCCATGGTATTTTTCTGCCAATTTGTCATAAATTTTAGTTTTTGGTTGTATCTTTGCTCACCATTCAAATGAAAATTGACACATGGAACAAGTAGAAAAAACCATTGATGAAAGAATACAGGGGAAAGCCCTTGTTACCGAAAATAAAGAAGGAAACACTAAAAAACTATTCATAGAAAGTTACGGCTGTCAAATGAATATGAATGATAGTGAAATTGTCGCAGCAATCTTAGACAAAGAGGGTTACAACACTACACAAATTTTAGAAGAGGCAGATTTAGTCCTTGTAAACACCTGTTCTATTAGAGAAAAAGCAGAAACTACGGTTCGCAAAAGATTACAGAAATACAATGCTGTAAAGCAAGTCAACAAAAAAATGAAAGTAGGCGTTTTAGGCTGTATGGCAGAACGACTTAAAGAAAAATTTTTAGAGGAAGAAAAAATTGTGGATTTGGTCGTGGGCCCAGATGCTTATAGAGATATTCCAAATTTACTACAAGAAGTTGATTCTGGCAGAGATGCCGTAAATGTAATTCTCTCTAAAGATGAAACTTACGGAGATGTTTCTCCGGTTCGCTTAAATTCAAACGGAGTTACCGCCTTTGTATCCATCACAAGAGGCTGTGACAATATGTGTACATTTTGTGTGGTTCCTTTTACAAGAGGAAGAGAAAGAAGTAGAGATCCAAAAAGTATTTTAGAAGAAATACAATCAATGGTCGACAAAAACTACAAAGAGATCACCCTTTTAGGTCAAAATGTCGATAGTTTTTTATGGTTTGGTGGCGGGTTAAAAAAAGACTTTAAAAAAGCCTCAGAAATGGCACAAGCAACTGCGGTTGGATTTGCAGCGTTGCTGGATATGTGTGCTACAAAGTTTCCAAAAACACGTTTTCGATTTTCTACCTCAAACCCTCAAGACATGAGTTTGGATGTAATTCATGTCATGGCAAAACACAAAAACATTTGCAAATACCTTCACTTGCCGGTACAAAGTGGAAGCAATGCCATGTTAAAAGCAATGAACAGACAACATACTCGTGAAGAATATATGGAATTGGTGGACAATATTTTTAAAATTGTTCCAGAAATGTCATTGTCACAAGACATGATTGTTGGATTTTGTGGAGAAACTGAAGCAGACCACAGAGACACCTTAGCATTAATGGAATATGTAAAATATGATTTTGGTTTTATGTTTTCGTACTCCGAAAGACCCGGAACACTTGCGGGAAATAAGATGGAAGATGACGTACCCTTTGCTGTTAAAAAAAGAAGATTACAAGAAATTATAGATTTACAACAAGAACATTCACTCTACAGAACAAAACAACATTTAGGAAAAATAGAAGAATTTTTAATTGAAGGTACTTCTAAGAAAAATCCGAATGAGTGGAAAGGACGAAATACACAAAATACTGTTGCCGTTTTTGACAAAGGCAACTATAAATTGGGAGATTTTGTGATGGTAAAAATAGAAGACTGCACCTCAGCAACCTTAAAAGGAACTGTGCTTGGATATTCTGATAATAACTAAAAGGGGTTTCAAACTAAAAGTTGAAAGTATCACTTTTCAACCCCAAACATTTAAACGATTACAATGGAAAGCTTACAAACAACAAAACAGCGTTTTGGCATTATTGGTAACGATGTGCATTTGAACCGTGCATTGGAAAAAGCAGTGCGAGTGGCGCCCACAGATATTTCTGTTTTGGTAACCGGTGAAAGTGGTGTTGGTAAAGAGAGTGTTCCAAAAATTATACACTCTTTATCGCACAGAAAACATGCAAAATATATTGCAGTAAACTGCGGAGCCATCCCAGAAGGAACCATAGACAGTGAACTCTTTGGTCACGAAAAAGGTGCTTTTACCGGAGCAACTACAGCAAGAAAAGGATACTTTGAAGTAACAGACGGTGGAACTATTTTCTTAGATGAAGTTGGCGAATTACCACTAACAACCCAAGTACGTTTATTACGCGTTTTAGAAAATGGTGAGTTCCTAAAAGTAGGATCCTCAGAAGTGCAAAAAACAAATGTTCGAATTATTGCTGCCACAAATCTGAATATGCAAGAAGCCATTGCTAAAGAAAAATTTAGAGAAGACTTGTATTATCGATTGAGCACCATCGAAATTCCTTTACCCCCTCTTCGCGATCGAAATGAAGACATCCATTTATTGTTTCGAAAGTTTGCGTCAGAATTTGCGCAGAAATACCGAATGCCTACAGTTCGATTGGATGAAAATGCCATTAAATTATTAATGAATTACCGTTTCCCTGGAAACATCCGTCAGTTAAGAAACATTGCAGAACAAATTTCTGTCGTGGAGGAAGACCGATTGATTACAGCACAAAATATTATACAATATCTTCCAAACTACAACAATAATTTACCTGCCGTGATTGGTGGAAGCGCTAAAAACGATTTTTCTACAGAAAGAGACATTATGTATAAGATTTTGTTTGATATGCGAAGTGATATCAACGATTTAAAGAAGTTGACTTTAGACCTAATGAAAACAGGAGATATTGAAAAAGTGGAAGAAAAAAATCATCAGCTAATTGAAAAAATATATGCCAATCAAGAGGAAAAAAATCATGCCATTGAAGTGCTAAAGATTCCCCAAAATACAACTGTTGAAAAAAATTATGACTTTATTGAGACTATTGAAGAAGACGAATCTTTATCTTTACAAGACAAAGAAGTAGAAATGATTAAAAAGTCATTAGAAAAAAACAACAATAAGCGTAAATTAGCCGCCAAAGAACTCGGTATTTCTGAACGAACTTTGTATCGAAAAATTAAACAATACGATTTGTAAATAATGAAAAAACGCCTCCACATCTTTTTTTTTACAATCAGTACATTATTGATAACTGCTTGTGGCGCCTATTCTTTTACCGGAGCAACCACCAATGCAGATACCCTACAGGTTGCATTTTTTAGAAATGAAGCAACTTTAGTTGAGCCTACTTTAAGTCAGCGATTTACCCCTGAATTACAAGAGTTGTTTTTACGACAAACCAATTTAACATTGGTAAACAACCCCAATGCAGATCTGCGTTTGGAAGGAGAGATTACCGGCTATAGAATAAATCCGATGAGTGCAACAGCACAACAGACGGCAGCCCAAAACAGGCTAACAGTAACTGTAAATGTCCGTTTCTACAATGCATTGAATGAAGAAAAAGACTTTGAAAAAAGTTTCTCATTTTACTCAGATTTCGATTCTAGTCAACAATTAATTGGCGGCGTATTAGAAGGTGCATTGGATGAAATTTTAGAACGCATCCACCAAGATATTTTTAACGCAGCACTAGGAGATTGGTAACAGAAAAACTCATATCGATATTAAAAAACCCTGCACTTTTACAGCAAGAAGAAACACAAGCGTTGAAAAAACTCATTGAGAAATATCCCTATTTCCAATCAGCAAGGAGCCTTTATTTAAAAGGACTCAGGATGCAAAACAGCTTTAAATATAATAACGAGCTTAAAGTAACAGCTGCCCATACCACAGATAGAGCCATCTTGTTCGATTTTATAACAGCACCTCGTTTTGATAGCCTTCCAAAACCCACTGTTCAAGATAAAACGGGCACCGTTGGATTGATTGAAAAACCCCTGCCTAAAACTGCTTCAAGTAAACTCGAGGTACATGCGCCACTTTCTTTTTCAGCATCAGAAAAACACTCATTTAGTGAGTGGCTTCAATTATCAAAGGCAACACCGATTGTTAGAACCTCTCCGAAAAAAGACAAAACTATCTCCAAAACTTCTATTGTTGATCGCTTTATTGAAAAAAACCCAAAAATAAAACCGATTGACAAAGAGAAAAGTTTCAATGTGTTAGTTTCCAAAAACGAAACGTCAAATTCATTAATGACCGAAACGTTGGCCAAAGTGTATTTAGCACAAAAAAAGTATGAAAATGCAATTCAAGCTTATCGAATTTTAAGTTTGAAATATCCAGAAAAAAGTGGTTTCTTTGCAGACCAAATTAAAAGAATTCAAATTTTACAAAAAAATATATCATGAGTTATAACTTGTTTTTAGGGATTATATTATTGGTCGCTGTGATCTTAATCTTAATCGTTATGGTACAGAACCCTAAAGGAGGAGGATTGTCTTCTTCATTTGGAGGTGGAGGTGCACAATCTTTAGGAGGTGTGCAAAACACAAACAATTTCTTAGATAAAACAACGTGGACGCTAGCTATTTCATTGTTTGCATTAATTTTATTATCAAACTTTTCTATTGACAGAGGCGAAAACAAAGGTCCGATCTTAAAAGAAACGTTAAACGGAATTGAAGCTACAACGCCAGCACCTGTTACTCCTGATACAACAAAAGAAACCGAACAATAATTTTACATTATTGAGAATTCATAGAAATGCCAACGTAAATGACACGTTGGCATTTTTTTTAGCGTATATTTAAAAATACCGAAAGTGAAATTAGTAATATTGTCAGTTTTTATGAAATGGCATTATTTCTGAATACTCCAGTAACGAGTTAATAAAAAACCAATTTAAAAAAACATACACATGGGATTAAACATTAAACCTTTAGCAGACAGAGTTCTTGTAGAACCTGCACCTGCAGAAACAAAAACAGCTTCTGGATTAATCATTCCAGACAACGCAAAAGAAAAACCACAAAAAGGAACTGTTGTTGCCATTGGTAATGGTAAAGTTGACGAACCGTTGACTGTAAAAGTAGGCGACACAGTACTCTATGGTAAATATGGCGGAACAGATCTAAAATTAGAAGGTAAAGATTACCTAATGATGCGTGAAGCAGATATTTTAGCAATTATATAAATAGCTTTAGGCTCCTCCACATCTGAATACTTATGTATTCTTTCAAAAGATGTATATGATATTGATAAAAATTCATTCACTAAAAAAAATTAAAATAATCGTCAAAGTTTAAAGCATAACGCTGAAAGCTTTTGGCATAAAGCATAAATTAAAATGGCAAAAGACATACAATTTGATATTGAAGCTCGCGACGGACTAAAACGCGGAGTAGATGCATTGGCAAATGCTGTAAAAGTAACCTTAGGCCCCAAAGGAAGAAACGTAATTATTTCAAAATCGTTTGGAGCGCCCACCGTAACCAAAGATGGGGTCTCAGTTGCAAAAGAGATTGAACTTGAAAACGCACTTGAAAATATGGGGGCTCAAATGGTAAAAGAAGTTGCTTCTAAAACCAATGATTTGGCAGGAGACGGAACCACAACCGCTACTGTTCTTGCACAAGCAATTGTAAAAGAAGGGCTGAAAAATGTTGCGGCTGGAGCAAATCCAATGGATTTAAAACGTGGAATTGACAAAGCAGTTGCTGCCATCGTAACAGACCTAGAAAAGCAAGCACAGAAAGTTGGAAATTCCTCAGAAAAAATAAAACAAGTTGCTGCAATTTCTGCAAATAACGACAATACAATAGGCGATTTAATTGCAACCGCATTCAGCAAAGTTGGAAAAGAAGGGGTCATTACTGTTGAAGAAGCAAAAGGAATGGAAACCTATGTAGATGTTGTAGAAGGCATGCAATTTGATAGAGGATATTTATCACCATACTTCGTAACAGATGCAGACAAAATGATTGCAGATCTAGAAAACCCATACATCTTATTATTTGATAAGAAAATTTCGAATCTGAATGAAATTCTTCCAATTTTAGAACCCGTTGCACAATCTGGCAGACCTTTATTAATTATTGCAGAAGATGTAGACGGTCAAGCATTGGCTACTTTAGTAGTCAATAAATTACGGGGTGGATTAAAAATTGCTGCGGTAAAAGCCCCAGGATTTGGTGACCGAAGAAAGGCAATGTTAGAAGACATCGCAATTTTAACTGGCGGAACGGTAATTTCTGAAGAACGAGGTTTCTCACTTGAAAATGCGACCCTAGATTTATTAGGGACTGCAGAAACAGTAACGGTAGACAAAGACAATACAACCATTGTCAATGGTGCTGGAAATGCAGAGGCAATTAAGGCTAGAGTCAACCAAATTAAAGCTCAAATAGCAACAACAACTTCAGATTACGACAAAGAAAAACTACAAGAACGTTTGGCAAAATTAGCTGGAGGCGTTGCTGTATTATACGTAGGTGCCGCATCTGAAGTTGAGATGAAAGAAAAGAAAGATCGTGTAGACGATGCATTGCACGCAACACGTGCTGCTGTAGAAGAAGGAATTGTTGCCGGTGGTGGAGTTGCTTTGGTACGTGCTAAGAAAGTATTGACCAAAATTACAACCGAAAACATCGATGAAACTACAGGAATTCAAATTATTAACAAAGCCGTAGAAGCGCCTTTAAGAACCATTGTTTCGAATGCTGGTGGCGAGGGCTCTGTAGTATTAAACAAAATATTGGAAGGAAAAAAAGATTTTGGTTATGATGCAAAATCAGACGATTATGTTGACATGCTCAAAGCTGGAATTATTGATCCAAAGAAAGTAACTCGTGTTGCTTTAGAAAACGCAGCTTCTGTTTCAGGAATGATTTTAACAACAGAATGTGCTTTGATCGATATTAAAGAAGATGCACCAGCTGGAGGTGGAATGCCTCCAATGGGAGGTGGAATGCCAGGAATGATGTAGCCAATAAAACTGTCATGTCAGTATTTTAGGCTTAACAGTGTGATGGCGTTCACAAAAAAAATCCGTTGGAAAATTTCCAACGGATTTTTTTGTAGACGTTTATTTCATTTCTATATGTTTTCCAACTTCAAAACCGTGTTTTCCTAAATATTGATTACCGCTTTCAATTGCATCCTCTTCTAGAATTGTTCCCATAGAGTCGTTCCAGCGATTTAAATATCCAAACAAAGAGATCACACCCAACATTTCTACAATTTCTCCCTCATTCCAATGCGCATACAAAGCTTTTTTAATGTGAGCATCCACTGCATTCGGCACCATAGATGCCGCCAATGAAAAATCCAACGCGGCTCTCTCCGCAGCTGAAAATGCAGGATGCGTTTTATACTCCCAAACATTGTCTAACTGTGCTTGTTCGGCTCCGTAGCGCTCTGCTGCTCGAATAGCATGTGCTTGGCAATAGCGACAACCAGTAGCGTTACTAGAAACCCAAGCAATAAGCCTTTTCAAAGCTGAGGTAACGCGACCTTCATTCGCCATTACAGCCTTGTTTAAATTAATAAAAGCTTTGGAAATCGCCGGTCTGCGTTGCATGGTTAACACAGAATTTGGACAAAACCCAAGCGTTTCATTAAAAAATTCAGCTAATTCTTTGGTTTCTAAATCGTGTTCTGCAGATAGAGGGCTAACTAATGGCATCGGTTTCTAGTGTTTGTGTTTGAGTAGCTAAAGATAGTTTTTTATTCAGAAAAATAGTGCTGTAACTAAAGTAGTTAAAAAAAGGTTTTATTTTTTACCTTTAACAATTATTACGAATTAAAAATAATTTGCAAAAAAATCGAATGAATACAAACATTGTTACCACTACCTGGAGAGAAAATAAGCTTTTTGAATCTGACAATCCTGGGGGACACACCCTTTTAATTGACACTTCAGAAGCACATGGCGGAAATGACGCTGGATATAGACCAAAGGCGCTAATGCTTTCTTCTTTAGCAGGCTGCTCTGGACTGGACGTAGTATCTCTTTTAGAGAAAATGAGAGTCACACTTACTGCTTTTAAAATTGTGGTTACCGGAGAATTAACAGCGGAACATCCAAAGTTTTATAACAAAGTATTGGTAGATTATCACTTTTATGGAAGCGAATTGCCTGAAGATAAAATCAACAAGGCCGTCGATTTATCGGTTGAAAAATATTGTGGCGTTATGGAAATGTTTCGACAATTTGCTACGATAACAATCGGAATTCACTTGCACCAATAAAGTGCTCAAAAGATGTAAAAAGAATTGCAATGCGCTGGAATTCAAAACCAAAAATTGAAAAAGACAAAATAGCAAAACTTGCAAAAGATTTGTCTGTGGATACAACCATTGCTGAAATTTTGTTGCAGCGAAACATCGCCACTTTTGAAGCGGCTAAGAAATTCTTTAGACCCAGCTTAGATGATCTCCATGATCCTTTTTTAATGAAAGACATGGACAAAGCGGTAGAGCGTATTGAAACTGCAATTTCCAATCATGAAAACATCTTAGTCTTTGGCGATTATGATGTGGATGGAACCTCAGCAGTTTCGTTGGTTGCCTCCTATTTAAAAACAATTTATCCCAATATTTCTACTTATATCCCAGACCGATATGAAGAAGGTTATGGAGTTTCTTTTAAAGGAATTGACTTTGCGGAAGACAATAACTTCTCGCTAATTATTGCTTTAGACTGTGGTACAAAAGCCCTTGAAAAAGTGACTTATGCTTCTGAAAAAAAGATTGACTTTATTATTTGTGATCATCACAAACCAGGCCTCGAATTGCCAAAAGCAGTGGCTATTTTAAATCCAAAAAGAGCCGATTGTCATTATCCGTTTGATGAATTATGCGGTTGCGGAGTGGGTTTTAAATTGATTCAAGCACTTGGAAAGAATAGGCAACAAAGCATTGAAGATTTGGTGCCTTATTTGGATTTGGTGGCGACGGCAATTGCAGCAGACATCGTCCCAATGAATGGAGAAAACAGAACCCTTGCTTATTTTGGACTTCAAGTAATTAATACCAATCCAAGAAACGGTATTAAAGCCATCATTCATCAAACCAAAAAAGAGGTATTGACCATTACCGATGTGGTGTTTATTGTAGCGCCCAGAATTAATGCTGCAGGAAGAATGAAACACGGAAATTATGCGGTGGAATTACTAACCGAAATGGATTTTGAAGCGGCGGTGGAATTTGCAGCTGCTATTGAAATTTTTAATGCGGATCGGAAAGACTTGGACAAAAAAATAACCAACGAAGCCCTGATGCAAATTACCGATAATGCCGAAGAAAATCGCTTTACCTCGGTAGTTTTCAAAGAAGATTGGCACAAAGGGGTTATTGGAATTGTTGCTTCTCGATTGATTGAAAAGTACTACCGTCCAACCCTTGTTTTTACTAAAAGTGGCAACAAACTTGCCGCTTCTGCACGCTCTGTCAAAGGTTTTGACATATACAATGCTTTGGAGGCCTGTGAAGAATTCATTGAACAATTTGGGGGCCATAAGTATGCGGCGGGCTTAACGTTGTTACCAGAGAACTACGAAAAATTTAAAGCCAAATTTGAGGAGGTGGTCCGCTCAACCATTCCGAAAGAATTGTTAACGCCTGAAATTGTCTTTGATGCGGAAATTGAACTGTCTGAAATTACACCCAAGTTTTTTCGAATTATCCAACAAATGGCCCCTTTTGGACCGCAAAACATGAAGCCTACGTTTAAAACTTCTGCAGTAAGAGACAATGGCTATGGCAAGCAAGTAGGTGCAGACAAAACCCATTTAAAATTGAACATTATTGCCGGGGCCGACTCTAAAACCTACAATGCCATTGGCTTTAATTTGGGCGCTAAAATAACAGAAATTCAAAATGCATTTGATATTGTTTATGCCCTGGATGAAAATGAATGGAATGGAATTAAATCCATTCAATTATTGCTGAAAGATTTGCAGTAAAACAGCTTCTGTTGCAGTATAAAACTCCGGAACTCTTTACTTTGTTACAATTAAAAGTGAGACAATTGCATTCACCAAACACAACCTACTTTCATTTTTTACAGCAGGATCTTTATTTTTCTCAAAGTCAGGAGATTTTACGGAGCGGGTGTTTTGATAAAGAGAAAACAACAATTAGTAGGGTTGTTCTTTAATCAAATAGAGGTATACTGGGTAATGATCGCTGTAGCCACCACGATAATTTCCAAAGGAGAAACTCCGAAAAGGATAGCCTTTGTATTTTCCTTTTCGGGTGGTTAAAAAACGTTTGTTAAACACCTTCGCTTTGAACATTTTATAGGTTGAAAACTCTTTTTCGCCGGTATCTAACAGAGGTTTTGAGATGAGAATTTGATCAAACATATTGAGATTGTCTCGATAGCCCAATGTGTGAAATCCTCTTTGAAACAACCCTTCATAAGGGTTGAAAATATCCAATGCCCTTACCCTTGTCTTTTTTGCCTTTGTTTTTAAAACGTTCTTAAAACTACTATTTATTGGATCGTCATTAAAATCGCCCATAATAACGATTTTTGCTTTAGGATCTTTCGATCGAATTTGAGCGATAATTTTGGTGTTTTGATAGGCTGCTTTTTCTCGTAAAGACCTGCTTTTTGCTTCCCCACCACTCCGAGAAGGCCAATGATTTACAATGATATGAAGCAGCTCATCATCCAAATACCCCGAAACCAACAATTGGTCTCGGGTGAATATTTTTCGGTTGTTTCGATAAATATTGGGGTTGAAAGCCTGATGAAAAATGGGTTTAAAATACCGATGCTGATACAAAAGGGCCACATCAATGCCTCGTTTGTCAGGAGATTCATAATGCACAAATCCATACCGCTGTTCTTTTAAATGCTTATTGGCAATCAAATCTTCTAACACAGCACTGTTTTCTACTTCACACACTCCAATAATGGCCGGACTTGTATTGGCTTTTTCTTTGCCAATTTGTGCGATGGTGCTTGCCAATTTATCTATTTTGTCCCAATATACCTTCGATCGATTCCCTTTCAACTCCATTATAGGGCTTGCTTCATCATTCTTTGTAAGATCGTTAATGGTATCGAAAAGATTCTCTAAATTATAAAATGCAATGGTACGAATCGCATATTTTTTTGCAGGCGCATTTTGTGCTTTTACAGTAGCTATAAAGATCAATAGGATGAATAGAAATAGTCCTTTTTTTGGCATCGATACCCTAATTTACTGCAAATATTACTATTTTTTAATAACTTATGTTAATAATTATTTTATTTTTATTCAAAAAAAAAATAGTACAAAATTGTTTATGCAGAAAAATAGTTGGGTTTTATTCCTATTCTTTTTCCTTTGTTATTCATTGCAAACACAGAACCTAGTTAAAGGAATCCTTGTTGATAGCGACTCTGAAAAAAAGATACAGGGGGTTACTGTTCGTATAAAAAACATGCCATTTAGCACAAGGTCTAATACAGCGGGTCAATTTTTGCTTCAAAACATCCCCAATGGCAGCTACCTTCTAGTCATTCAAATGAAAGGATATGAAACCCAAAACTTTCCTATAGAATGTACGGGAAGTGCTTTAGATTTAGGAGTGATAGCACTTTATTCAGTTAGTAAAGAGGCAATTGACCCGAGCATTATAACTCTTACAGAGGATGAATTGAATGCCGATGTGCGTGCTACCGATAATATCGCAGGCTTACTTCAATCGTCTAGAGACGTGTTTTTAAGAACGGCCGCTTTTGAGTTTAGTGCTTCCTTCTTTCAATTGAGAGGTTTGAGTTCTGACCATTCAAAATTAATGATCAACGGAATTGAAATGAACAAAATATATCATGGACGACCACAATGGAGTAATTGGGGAGGCTTAAATGATGTGCTCAGAAATCAAGAGTTTCGTTTTGGTTTGGCCGCTTCTCCTTACACTTTTGGTGAAACTTTAGGAACTACAAACATCAATGTAAGAGCTGCTAACCAAAGAATAGGAACACGTATTTCATATGCTTCTTCAAACAGAAGTTATGTCCACAGATGGATGTTGACACACTCCTCAGGCATGTCCGAAAAGGGCTGGGCATATGCATTTTCTTTGAGTAAAAGAACGGCTGAAGAAGGTTATTCTGAGGGAACAAAATACAACGCAACTTCTTTTTTTGCTGCTTTACAAAAAAAAATCAATGCACAGCATCAAATAAGTTTTACGGCGATTGCTTCCGAAAATAAGCGAGGAAAAGCGGCCCCTCAAACAAAAGAAGTATTTGATTTGAAAGGAATTCGTTACAATTCGTATTGGGGGTTTCAAAATGGAAACATTCGAAATTCTAGAATTCGAACTATTTTCGAACCCTTTTTTATCATTAATCACGATTGGAAAATAAGCACTCAAACGACGCTAAACACAAACATAGGATATCAATTTGGGAAAATCGGAAATAGTAGAATAGATAACAATGGAAGTCAGGTTTTAGAAGGAACGATCGACGGATCCGGGAACCCATACATTGTAGGGCTGGGGACTTCAAATCCAGATCCTAGCTATTATCAAAAGCTGCCAAGTTATGCTCTGAGGCAAGGATTTTCCAATGTGTATGAAATCCAGCAGCATTTTTTAAAAGACGGACAATTGAATTGGAATCAGCTATATCAAGCAAACAGTAATCTTGGAAACAATGGGAATGCTTCCTATATTTTGTACGAAGATCGGAATGATGACACGCAATTTAGTGTCAATACTATGTTAGACAAACAGGTTAATGAAAATACTACACTAAATACGAAATTACAATATCGAGAATTGAATTCGAAAAACTTTGCAAACGTATTGGATCTTCTGGGAGCAGACGGTTACCTAGATGTAGATACTTATGCGGATGCATTCCATGAAAAACAAAATAATTTATTAAATCCTTTACATATTGTTGGTGTTGGAGATTCTTTTAAATACAATTTCAATCTAAAAAGCCGTATTCTCGATGCTTTTGTACAAGCGCAATTTGAGTTCAATAAAATCGATTTTTATCTGGCAATAAGCGGATCGAAAACAACGCACCAAAGAGAAGGTTTGTTTAAAAATGGGAGATTCCCAGAAAGTTCGTTAACGAAGACACCCGAACAAAATTTCACAAATTTTGGGGCAAAATTTGGAGGTACTTATAAGTTTTCTGGACGGCATTTATTAAATCTCAATGCAGGATCTCTAACAAGAGCACCGCAGCTAAGGAACACTTTTTCAAATGCAAGAGAAAATGATGCTATTGTGGATCAGCTTGTAAGTGAAAGAATTTTAAGCTCAGATGTGAGTTATCTTTATAGAAGCCCAGGTATAAAAACGAAAATCACAGGACACTACACAAAACTTAAAAACGCCACCGAGATATCTTTTTTCTTTGCAGATGGAATTGGAGGGGATCATACTGCTTTTGTCCAAGAAATTTTGACGGGAATAGATACAAAGCATTTTGGTGTTGAATGGGGTGTCGAAGCTGCAGTATCTGCAACACTAACATTAAGAAGCGCTGCAAGCATTGGGCAATACACCTATGACAATCATCCGAATTTGTATTTAACAACAGAAAATAACAGGCGTTCAATTGCTGCAGGATTCATTAATGGGCGTAAAGACTTTGGTAAAGCAAATTTAAAGGGGTATAAATTAGCTTCAGGACCGCAATCGGCATACTCTGTTGGTTTTGATTATCGTGATCCTGAGTATTGGTTCTTTGGAGCAACTGCAAATTATTTTGACAATACTTATATCGACATTGCACCCCTGACAAGAACTACTAATTTTACAGATGATGGTGGTATTCCCTTTAATGATTATGATGAAGAGATCGCGCGGCAATTACTACAACAAGAACAGTTTGATAGCTATGTGCTAGTAAATCTGATCGGAGGGAAATCATGGAAAATCGGCACACAATATATTAGTTTCTTTGGAAGCGTTGCCAATGTTTTTAATACAAAATACATCTCGGGTGGTTTTGAGCAAGGACGAAATGCAAATTATCGACAACTAAAAGAAGACAAAGCATTAGAAATTCCTGTGTTTGGAAATAAATATTGGTTTGGAAGAGGAACTACTTATTTCTTGAACCTCAACTATCAATTTTAAAAATGTATATGAATCAGAATTAAATAATTTCTTATGAAAACAACTAAAATGCATTCCATTGTATGCTATCTAATCTCATTTTTCGCAATGGTATCTTGTATCGAAGATGGTGCCTTTTCCATACCAGATAGCATCGTTGTAGAACCAAACATTGTTGCAAATTCTAGTATTTCTGCCGTAAAAGCTGCATTGAAGCAAGAATTTATCACAAATAATAATTTAACCTACACCTTTAGAGAAGGAGATGAATTATATCTGGAAGGTTATGTTATTTCTAGCGATGCTGCCGGGAATTTTTACAAAAAATTAGTCCTTCAAGATCTCCCAGAAAATCCAACCGCTGGAATCGAAATTCTCCTAAATAAGACCTCATTGAGCGAAACTTATGACCTAGGAAGAAAAATATATCTCCTACTTGATGGATTGTCAGTTGCTTATGATGATGGTGCATTTGATGCAGATCCAACAAATACAACAGCAGGGAAATATATTTTGGGCAGTTTGGACGGGCAACGGGTGAGTAACATTCCTTCCACTGCAGTCGAAAAGCACCTTGTACGATCTGGAACGGTAAAAGAAATTGTTCCTCAAATTATTGCATTATCAACAATTACTGAAGCACATATAAGCACGCAGATTCAGTTGTCGACTACTCAGTTTATAAAAGCAGATTTGGGAAAAACATTTGCAGGGGAAGCAAACGATCAATTTGATGGTTTTAGAAAACTCATCGAATGTGAATCCGATAAAATTATAAAGTTACAAACGAGTACCTTTGCAAGTTTTAAGTCGAATGTTGTTCCCACAGGGAAAGGAACTGCAACTTTGGTGCTTTCAAAAGATTATACCTCGGCCTTTTTAGTTGGCATTGCAAATACGCCAGCAAATCTTGTTTTTACAAATCCCGAAAGATGCGATCCCATTGTATTGGATTGTGGGTTGGCTGCTTCAGAAGGAACTACAGTGCTTTTTTTTGAAGATTTTGAAAATCAATTGAGTTCCTCTTTTATTAGCGGAAATGGATGGACCCACTTTATAGCAGCAGGATCGGAAGGTTGGGAGGCGTACACAGCAACTGGAAGCAATCCATCCCAAGGAGTTTCTGCACGTGTTGGTGCTTATAACTCGAATGACAATAGCACCGTTTCATGGTTAATCACACCGAAGATCGATTTAAACAACAATACAGGTATAACACTTCAGTTTCAAACTTCGAACAGTTATGCAGATGATAGTAGTCTTGCGCTCCTTTTTTCCAATGATTGGGATGGAACTACATCTGGAATCGATACCGCTACTTGGGGAGATGTTCCTAGGGCCTATATCACTCAAAATACAGACGCATTCTCGAATTGGTATGATTCGGGTCTTGTGGATCTTTCTTGTGGAGAAGGCAGTACCTATTTTGCTTTTCGATATACAGGGAGTGGGAATACAAATGAAGATGGTACTTATGAATTGGATAACATCATCATTTCGGCAAATTAGAAAGCTATAATTTGCGTTGTTGTTGGAACAAAAAAAAGCCTCAAAGCAGGATTACTTTGAGGCTTGTATCATATACAATGCGAACTTAATCGGCTAATATAATTGCTTTATTGTCATTAAATTCAAGGGTCCCTGAACTGATTGCTAAGGTAAGTACTTTTTCATCATCTTGATGTACTTGCATCTTCCCTTTTAGTTGAGAGTGAACTATTTGCTCTTGCGAATGTACATGCACCTTAACGGTCCCTTCTTTAAGGATGGACACAACAGGAGCATGATTGTTGAGCATTTGAAATTCTCCATGAATCCCAGGAACAAATATAGAATCTACTTCTGATGAAAATAAGATTGCTTCTGGTGTTACAATTTCTAAAAACATATTTTAGTCTTTGGGCTTTAAGCTTTAGGCTTTAGGCAATTATTATGCTTCTGCTAACATTTTCTCTCCTGCGTCTATTGCATCTTGAATAGACCCTCTTAAGTTAAATGCTGCTTCAGGATATTTATCTAATTCACCGTCCATAATCATGTTGAATCCTTTAATAGTATCTTTGATGTCTACTAAAACACCTGGGATCCCTGTAAATTGTTCTGCAACATGGAAAGGTTGAGATAAGAAACGTTGTACACGTCTTGCTCTGTGTACTACTAATTTATCTTCTTCAGATAATTCTTCCATTCCTAAAATGGCAATGATATCTTGTAATTCTTTGTATCGTTGTAATAATTCTTTTACTGCTGTAGCTGTATTGTAGTGTTCATCACCTAAAACTTCAGCAGATAAAATTCTTGAAGTAGAATCTAATGGATCTACTGCAGGATAAATCCCTAATTCGGCAATTTTACGAGACAATACGGTTGTTGCATCTAAGTGTGCAAAAGTTGTTGCGGGTGCTGGATCTGTTAAATCATCTGCAGGTACATAAACTGCTTGCACAGAAGTAATAGAACCTTTTTTCGTTGAAGTAATACGTTCTTGCATAGCCCCCATCTCTGTTGCTAATGTTGGTTGGTATCCAACAGCCGATGGCATACGTCCTAATAAGGCAGAAACCTCAGAACCTGCTTGTGTAAAACGGAAAATATTATCTACGAAGAAAAGGACATCTTTCCCTTGCGCTTCTCCAGCTCCATCTCTAAAGTATTCTGCGATTGTTAAACCAGACAATGCAACTCGTGCACGTGCTCCAGGAGGTTCGTTCATTTGTCCAAATACGAAAGTTGCTTTAGAGTCTTTCATCCCGGCTTTATCTACTTTCGATAAATCCCATCCTCCTGCTTCCATAGAATGCATAAAATCATCACCATATTTGATAATTCCAGATTCTAACATTTCTCTTAGCAAATCATTCCCTTCACGAGTTCTTTCCCCAACTCCTGCAAAAACGGATAAACCACCGTGCCCTTTTGCAATGTTGTTAATTAACTCTTGAATCAATACTGTTTTACCAACTCCTGCTCCACCAAACAATCCAATTTTACCTCCTTTTGCATACGGTTCAATTAAATCAATTACTTTAATTCCTGTAAAAAGAACTTCTGTAGAAACTGATAGGTCTTCAAATTTTGGTGCAGCTCTGTGAATAGACAATCCATCATTTCCTTTTTTAGGTAAATCTCCCAGACCATCAATGGCATTTCCTGTAACGTTAAATAAACGACCGTAAATGTCACCACCTACTGGCATTTGAATTGGGGTTCCAGTTGCCGTCACTTCTTGTCCTCTTTTTAAACCATCGGTAGCGTCCATAGATATTGTACGAACAGTATCTTCTCCTACATGCTGTTGAACTTCTAAAACCAAGATAGATCCATCTGCTTTTTGAATTTCAAGTGAATCATAAATTTTAGGTAAATCAGCATTTTCTGTATTGAACTCAACGTCAATTACTGGACCAATAATTTGAGAAATTTTTCCTATTGTTGTAGACATTATTTTATCTAATTAAATGAATTAAATCTGCAAAGTTAAATAACTTCACTTTCAGGGTGCAAAGGTAATTTATTTCCATGAAATTCAAAAGAATTTTACGCTAATAAATTTCACTTTAGTGCGTAAAAAAACCTCATCAAAAAATTGATGAGGTTTAGAGTTTTAAAGAAAAAGGAAGTTTATTTGTTTGTAGTTTTGATCTCTACTCTTCTGTTCAAACTTCTTCCATCTTTATACATATTGTCTGCGATTGGGCTTGATTCTCCAAATCCTTTAGCTTCTAAACGCGCTGCATCAATTCCTTTTTCAACAAAATAAGCTTTTACAGCTGCAGCTCTTTTATCAGATATTTTTTGGTTTACTTTTACAGTACCAATGCTATCTGTATGTCCAGCAATTAAAAAAGTTGCTTTTGGGTATTTGTTCATGATTGCAACAATGGCATCTAATTGATCTGTAACTCCTGATTGAAAAGAAGCATTGTCAAATTCAAATAAGATTGTTTTAGCACTCATGTTAATTGCAGCTTCTGCCTCTTCAGTAATAATTGGCAATGGACATCCATTGTTTGAAGCAGGTCCTACTTCGTTATCACAGTTATCATCTTTGTCCAATACACCGTCTCCGTCTGTATCTGGCCAAGGACATCCACCGTTTGCAGCAGGTCCAGCTGTTGTAGCACATTTGTCATCTTTATCTAAAACAGTATCTCCATCAGTATCAGGACATCCGTTGTTCGCTTTTGTTCCTTTTGCATCTACACACATGTCATCTTTGTCAGCAATACCATCACCGTCTGTATCTGGACATCCATTCATGGCTGCAGAACCTGCAACATTTGGACATGCATCATCAGAATCTTTGATACCATCGTTATCTGCATCTGGACATCCGTTGAATGCTACCAATCCAGCTTCTTCTGGACATGCATCTTTTTTGTCGTAAACACCGTCTCCGTCTGTATCTTTTCCTCCAAATCTAAAAACTAGACCAACTGAAGATTGCCAGTGCTCTGCTATTTCATCAGAAAAACCTTTTCTATAACCTGTTTGGAAATTCACCCCTAAGTTTTCAGTAATCCAAGAATTGAAACCAGCACCTGTATTTAACATTCCTTCTGAAAAATCTCCTGCATTTACATAACCTCCTCCTAAATATACATAAGGATCAAACCATTGTGTAGTTTCTCCTACTAGGTTATTAAGGTCGTATTTTACATTTAAATCTGCTGACCAAAATAAGTCGCTATCAACTGGGGCATCATTCACACCAACGTCGATGCTGTTGATGGTTCCAGATAATTGTAAAGAGAAACCTTTTTCTAAATAAGATTCTCCAGAAATTCTAGATACTGAAGGTAAAAAATTCCAACTAGCGTTGCTTACTGGATAGTCGCTAAAGTCTACAACGTTTACTCCAAATCCTACAACGTATGGATTGTTTTCATCTTGTGCGCTTACGTTGCTAACAGTTCCTAACGTAAACAAAGCTATCACAGCTAATTTTAATAATTTCATTATCAAGTTTTTAAATTAAATTTCATTTTATAATCCACAAAAGTAAGTGGATAAATTTTATTTACAAAGATAAATCTGACAAAATTTGAGATGAACGCCTGTTTCTAGTGCCCTTAAGTGCTTTTAATTGCTTTATTTTCCTCCAAATCTGTAGACCAATCCTAAAGAAGGTTGCCAGTGCTCTGCAACCTCATCAGAAAATCCTTTTCTGTAGCTTAACTGTGTGTTAAGACCAATGTTTTCAGTAAACCATGTATTGAAACCTGCCCCTAAGTTGAGCATTCCTTCTGAAGCATCTCCAACATTTACATAACTTCCTCCTATAAACACATAAGGATCAAACCATTGGGTTGTTTCTCCTACTAAGTTGTTTAAATCATATTTTACACTCAAGTCTGCTGACCAGTATAAAGCTTTTTCCATTGAATCTCCATCAACACCATCTTTTGTGAGATTGTTTACCGTAATCGCTGATTGTAAGGTAAAACCTTTCTCTAGGTATTTGTCATAGGACACTCTAGATAAAGACCCTAAAAAGTTCCAGTTTTGAGTAGATCCTGGATAATCACTTAAATCAATAACATTGACTCCAAAGCCTACTGCAATAGGGTTATTCTCATCTTGCGCATTTGCATTACTTACGATTCCTAATGTAAACAAAGCTATTACAGCTAGTTTTAATAATTTCATTCTAAAATTTTTAAGTTAAAGGTTAGTTTTTAATAGTCCTAAAATAAGCGGATATATTTTATCTACAAAGAAAAAGAAGAAAAAATTTTGATAGTACACTATTTTTCAACCTCCTAAATAACCTTAAATTCTTTACCAACTTTGATAAAAGCGGCAATTGCTTTGTCTAAATGTGCTTGGGTATGGGCAGCAGATAATTGTACTCGAATCCTTGCCTTATCCTTTGGGACAACGGGAAAGAAGAAGCCAATAACATAAATTCCTTCTTCGAGCAATCTGTTTGCCATTTTTTGAGCCAATTTGGCGTCGTACAACATTACGGGAACTATGGCGGCCTCTGCCCCAACAAGATCAAATCCTGCTTTTTCCATTTTTGTTCTAAAATAATTGGTATTCCATTCCAATTGATCTCGCAAGGTGGTGTCATCAAAAATCATATCAAAAACTTTCAAAGCACCTCCAACTAAGGCAGGTGCGAGAGAATTTGAGAACAAATACGGTCTTGAGCGTTGGCGCAGTATTTCAATAATTTCTTTTTTGCCTGTGGTATATCCTCCCATTGCACCACCCAGAGCTTTCCCTAAAGTACCGGTAACAAGATCTACCCGGTCCATTACATTTTTAAGTTCTACAGTACCACGGCCCGTCTTTCCAATAAAACCTGTAGCATGACATTCATCTACCATGACCATCGCATCATACTTGTCTGCCAAATCACAAATTTCATCCAATTTCGCGACAATTCCATCCATAGAAAAAACACCGTCAGTAACAATAATCTTAAAACGATGTGCTTCTTTATTAGCTGCAATTAGTTGTTTTTCAAGGGAGTCCATATCGTTATTATCATAACGATAACGAGCTGCTTTGCACAAACGAACTCCGTCTATAATGGAAGCATGGTTTAAACTGTCGGAAATAATCGCATCTTCTTTTGTTAACAAGGGCTCAAATACCCCACCGTTTGCATCAAAAGCAGCAGCATACATAATGGTATCTTCTGTGGTATAAAATTCCGCAATTTTAGCTTCTAATTGTTTGTGAATATCTTGTGTTCCACAAATAAAGCGCACCGATGACATTCCAAAACCGTAAGCATCCATAGCCTCTTTTGCTGCCTGTATAACTTCGGGATTGTTTGACAGGCCTAAATAATTATTGGCGCAAAAATTAAGTACTTCTTCTCCTGAGCTTATTTGAATGTGGGCGTCTTGTGAAGAGGTAATAATTCTTTCCGATTTATACAATCCAGCATCTTTGATGTCTTGAAGTTCTTTTTTTAAGGTATCCTTAATTTTATTGTACATTTCTTATCAATTTGAGAAATGCAAAGTTACAAAGTTTATTTTTTTGAAGATACCTCAACAACCGCTATTTCATCATGCAAATACACTAAAAGTTTTTGAATCACTTTAAAATGCATTTTTTTTAATACTTGCTCGTACTTTAATAATTGTTGATGATCTCTTTTTGAAGGTTTGCCCGTCTTGTAATCAATAATAGTGACTTCATTTTTTGCAGTGAGCACCAATCTATCTGGAATGATAATTTGATTATCGACGTCCACAATTTCTCGTTCATTGAAAACAGTTACCCCTTCCCCAAAAAAGGAAACTAGCTTTTGATGGGTTGCTATTTTAAAAATTGTTTTTTCAATTTCTACAGCTTCATTTTTTGAAATAAACCCATGCTGTATGTATTGTTTTACAACCTTTTCAATATCATTTTGTGTGATGACCTTCGACATCATTTCGTGAATTAAATTTCCAAAATCAATCGCTTTTCCTTGAGCAGTATCCCAAAGTTTCGAGGAGTTTGCCAACATCAAAATATTGTGTTCGTCTAAAGAAGTGGAAATAAATTCTTGTTGAATTTCTATTGCTTGCTGCTTCTTTTTACTGGAACTTGCCTTCTTTTTTTCACCAAAACTGTATTCAAAAGCACCTTCTTTCCAGAGATTTCTCGCTTTTAAGTAGTGTATAAAAACCCCTGAATAAAAATTGGTGTTTTCTGCGCCGTCGCTTTTAATATTGTGCGCTGTTATAATATACAATTGTTCTACAGACCTAGTTAAAGCAACGTACAATAAATTAAAATTATCTAATTCTTGTGCCTCTCTACGGGCGTTAAATATTTGCAACCCTCTGTCGTTTATATAGCCAAGTGATTTGCTGTAATCTAGATATAACTCTGGGAATCCATCAAAAATTTCCGGCAATTGATTGAACCAAGCCTTGGGGTTTATTTGTTGATAAATATTCAAATCGTACGGAAAAATAACCACAGGGAACTCGAGGCCCTTCGACTTATGAATGGTCATTACCTGCACTGCATTCTTAGCTTCGGGGGCAACAATACTTAGGGTCTCTTTTTTATGCTCCCAGAAATCCAAAAATTCCTGAATGCTTGTTCCTTTTCTTTGTTGCTCCAAAACAACATCTAAGAAAAATTGAACATAGGCATCTGATGTTTTGATTAACGAAAAACTTCGGATAACTTCTTCTACTTTTTCATACAATGGCTTTTGGTAGAATTTAGAAAGATCAAAAAAGACTCCAAGGGAATTTAACTCGCTAAAAAACTGCGGTTGCTCCAAACGGATGAAATGGCTTATAAACTGATGCTTTTCTTGTTGAATTTTTAAATGAGTATGCAAAAAATACAGACAATCTAATAGCGCTTCTTTGTCATTTGGATGCTGAATGGTTTGCAAAAATCGAATACAAAAATTAACTTTTGAACTCGAAGACAACAGCAAGGTTTCTGATGAAACAATGGCGATGTCGTTCTCAGATAGATAGTTTGCAACTGCAACACCATGCGCTTTTTTTCTTACTAAAATACAAACATCACTCAACGAAAATTTGGAGTCTAGTTGTTGAATGATCTCGAAAACCTTCTTTGGATACTTCAAGGCTTCCTCCTCTTTCTCTTCTTCTTTTTTAAGAAAAGAAAGAGACACATACCCTCCTTTTTTAGTGTTTGCCAATTGTTTGTTTCCATCAATAAACAGTTTTTTGTAGCCATCATTTTGAAGGAATTGAGCCGCATGCTGAAAGAATCGATTGTTAAAATCGATTACTTCAGAATAACTTCTATAATTGGTTGCTAGTTCTTTGATTTCTTTCGATACATGAAATGGATGTTTTGATGTATCTCCGGAAGTACCGAGGTCAATAAACTGTTCTGCTTTCCCTCCCCGCCATCTATAAATGGCCTGCTTTCCATCGCCAACCAACAACAAATTACTATGCTCTTGCGCCAAAGCATTTGCAATTAATGGCATTAGGTTTTGCCATTGTAATACAGAGGTGTCTTGCATTTCGTCAATAAAATAATGTAGGTATTTTTGACCAATTCTTTCATAAATAAAAGGCGCTGGCTGCTCCTTTATATGATCTGAAATCAACTGATTAAACTCTGCATTTAAACGAATGTTGTTTTCTTCTTTAATATGGGTGAGTTCTAAATTAATATGATTTAGAACAGCGAGTGGGGTCAGGCTTTTTAGGGCCAGTTTATTTAATAAAAACTGTTTAAAGAGTTCTTTTGTTTTCTCAAAACTAGCAACAATCTGAGGCACAACCTCCTCGATCAATGCTATTTTCTCTTGGGTTGTTTTTTTGGTGTAATATTGGTGATTGTCTATTGCTTTTTCAATGACTTCACTTCTTTTAATAAAATCAAAATTGAATTGCTTTTGGGCAACATCTGTAAAAAATTTTGGAACCGTCCCACGAGTAAAATCTTTGGCAGTTATCCCTTTCTTTTCAAATACAGAAAGCAGGTGCTCCCCTACTTCAGAAACCTGTTTTTTTAATGCTTTTTGTTGCTTGTCTAACTTGTTTTTAAGTGCTCTAAAATCTGCAATCGTTTTATTAGCGAGCCCTCTAAAATGAGGAGTGTCCTCTTCGCTCAATAAAATTTTAGCAAAATCATTTAACTCTCGTGAAATATCCCAGGATTTATCATCATCGGTTTTTTCTAAGGTAAAATCGATTAACAATTGCGTTAAATTCGCATCAGTTCCAATCTTAGAAATTAAAACATCTACGGCTTCATTCAATAAAGAAACTGCATCCATCTCTACTTCAAAATTCAAAGACAAGCCCAAGTCAAACGCGAAGTTTTTAATAATTTTATGGGTAAAACTATCAATGGTTGTTATTGAAAAAGCTGCGTAATTCTGTAAAATTACTCCTAAAATTTTCTTACTTCTTTCTTTGATAGTGGCTTTATCAATAGCGATTTCTTTTTGAATATCGCAAAATAAATCATTTTCTTCTCCTTCAGAAAAAGCTTCCAAATTAGACAAAACTCGCGCTTTCATTTCTGCAGCAGCTTTGTTTGTAAAGGTAATTGCCAAAACTTTTTGAAACTGAAAAATATCTTTTGAGTTTAATAAAACTTTCAGGTATTCTTTGACGAGTGTATATGTTTTTCCGCTTCCAGCAGAGGCATTATAAACTTGAAACGTTGAAGGTGGGTGCACAATTTATTATTAGCGATGAATTGTACGAATTTAAGTAAAATTTATCGTGATTTCACGAATCTATACTCAAAATAAATTCCACAAATAAGGACAAAGACAACATTGTTTTTAAGTAAAAAATAGCGTTGTAGTCAAAAACGATGGGCTTTCTAATTTGATTAGGAATCGTGTCCAGTGCTAAAAAAAAGAATTTCTTTCTATCCCAGTCCAACGTCCAAACACATCATCACAATAAACCCACCTATAAATCCAAGTGTTGCAATGTCTGTATACTTATCGCGTTGTGTTTCCGGAATTACTTCTTCTACCACTACAAAAATCATTGCGCCAGCTGCAAATGCCAATGCATAAGGTAAAATTGGGGTAAAGAACGCAACAGCCAGTGCTCCTAAAACTGCAGCCACAGGCTCTACCACGGCAGACAATTGTCCAAACCAAAAACTTTTTAGTCTACTTGCTCCTTGTCTTCGTAAAGGCATTGCAACTGCAAACCCTTCTGGAAAATTTTGAATTCCAATACCAATTGCCAAAGAAATTGCTGCAATAATCATTTCTGTTTGCTCTGCAC